>Ga0182024_10000610_pt1 | contig 93082 bp, 91 predicted proteins | sample P32metaG_FD_120480 | JGI IMG/M metagenome (GOLD analysis project Ga0182024, IMG submission 120480) | Permafrost microbial communities from Stordalen Mire, Sweden - P3-2 metaG (Illumina Assembly) | ecosystem: Environmental > Terrestrial > Soil > Wetlands > Permafrost | place: Sweden: Stordalen... | reverse complement strand
CGGGTTTTTTTGAATACGCGGTAGGTATCATTCAAACAACGACAATTGTCGGGAATCGGCGACGACGGATTCGGCCTGGCCGTCGGCGAAGCGGGTGAGGATGCGATCGCCGGGGCGAAGGTCGGCGGCGGTGCGCAAGATCTGGCCAGTCTTTTTAAGCATCGTCATGGTATAGCCGCGGCCGAGCACCGCGGACGGCGAGAGCGCCTGGAGCTGGCGATCCAGCGCATCCACTCGGGCGGCACGCATCGCGAAGAAGCCGCGGCCACCCAGGCGCAGGCGGGGCTCGGCGGCGCACAGGCGCTGCTCGGCGCCACGCAGCCGGTTCTGCAGTCCGGCCGATAGGACACGCTGGCGATCGTCCAGAAGCTGGGCGAAGGCGCGCAGGCGTTCCAAGGGCCGGCGGAAAATTTCGTGCCGGGCGATCGCCGCCAGCCGACCCGCGCCATCCTGGATCAGCGCAAGCTGCGCTCGCCGCAGGCGCGTCTGGGAAAAACCGAGCAGTTCGTCCGCCTTTTTCCAATGCTGGGTCACGATCTGCGCGGCTTCGGTGGGTGTGTGGGCGTGGTAATCGGCGACCAGGTCGGCGATGCAGCAGTCGATCTCGTGGCCGATGCCGGTGACGATGGGGATTTTCGAGGCGGCGATGGCGTGGGCGATCACTTCCTCGTTGAAGGACCATAGGTCTTCCAGCGACCCACCGCCGCGGGCCAGCAGGATCACGTCCACGCCGCCCATGCGATCGGCGTGCTGGTTGAGATGGACGATGGCGGCGGCGATTTTTTCGGCGCTGCCCTCGCCCTGTACGGGGACGTGATAGAGCATCAGCTTGAGCCAGGAGAAACGCCGCAGGACTTTGAGCATGTCCGCCACGGCCGCGGTAGAACGGCTGGTCAACATGACCAGGCGCCGGGGGTAAAGCGGGATTGGCTTCTTGCGTTCCGGAGCGAACAGACCGAGGGCCGCCAGCCTGGTCTGGAGCTGCCGGAACGCCAGCTCCAGCGCGCCATGCCCGACCGGCTGGAGCGTCTGCACGCTCAATTGATATTTTCCCTGCGGTGCATAAACGCTGACCCGGCCGGCGGCGATCATCTCGACGCCATCCTGCAATTTGAATGGCAGGCGGCTGGCGGCGTCGCGCCACATCACGCAGTTGATGCACGCGCCGGCATCCTTGAGCGTGAAATAGCAGTGTCCGGAGGCCTGGCGATCGCGCGTGTTGCTGATCTCGCCGCGCACCAGCACCGATGCCGGCACCCCGGTCTTGATGGCTTTATCGATGATGCGTGTCAGCTCGGTGACGCTGATCGGCTGGTCATCCGGGGGCGCACCGGTTTTCGGGCCCTTGACGCGCTGATAGACGTCGAAAAATCCGTCGGCGCTCACGGTCGCAGCACCTCCGCCAGGAGCCGCAGCTTCAGCTCATGGTGTTCATAAGCCACTTCGTGCCTGTGGAATGGATAAACTTCCATCTGCTTCTCCGCGGTGATGTGATTGTAGACGCCATAAACCGTGCTGGGCGGGCAGATGTCGTCCCACAGGCAAGTGGAAACAACGGTGCGACAGGTGATCCACGGCGCCAGGTTCAGGCAATCGACGTAGCTGAGCGTGCGCAGCGCCTGCTCATAGAGATGCGGAAAGGCGCGTAGAAAATTGGTCAGCTCCGCATATGGCCCGGCGGCGGCGATGTTCATGGCGCGGCGATAGTCGCACAGGAAGGGGATATCCGGCAGCGCCAGGATGGGCCGCCGCGACAACGCCGCCACCGCCAGCGTCAGCCCCCCGCCTTGGCTGGCGCCGGTAATCGCCAGCCGCGCGGCATCCACTTCATCGCGGTGGGCCAATAGATCAAGGGCGCGCAGGGCATCGGCATACACATAGCGATAATAGTAATTCCAGTGATCGCGGATGCCGGCGGTCATCCAGCCGATCTGGTGGCCTTCGAGATAGACCGCGGCATCCTGGGACTGGCCGTTCTGGCCGCGGCAATCCATGCTCAGGACGCACAGCCCGGCGGCGGCGAGGGGGATCATGTCCATCGGCCGGACCCCCCGCCCGCTGTAGCCGTGGTACACGCAAACGCCGGGCGATTTCCCACGCGCCTCGGGCCGGACGTACCATCCCGCCAGGCGGCCGCCCTTGTACCCGTCGAACCGGACGGCGAAGCATTCGATGCCGCGCGTCGGAAGCTGGTAAGGGATTAATTCGGCGTTCAGCGGCTGGGACTGCGCTTCGGAAATCGTTTGTTCCCAGAACTTCTCGAAATCCTCCTGCCGGTAGAGGGACGGCTTGTACTGGCGAAGCTGTTCCAACGGCATGTCGATCGAGGGCATTGAAACTCCGTTATTCCGACTCGGTTGGCTGCAGAACCAGATCGATCAGGTCATCGGAAATCGCTCGAAATCCCATTCAGGCCGCCAACCGCGTCATATCGACGGCCATTGTAGCACCCCTTGCGAATCGTGCCGCCGGGGGTCGGATGTGCGATACTTTATTGAATCTTGGCAAGGGAGGTCAATTTGAATATCATGGTGCAATGAGTACTACCTCATACGTACTGATGGCAGTGGGCGCAGCACTGATCATAATTTACTTCATCGTGAAAAAGACGCAGAAGAATTGATCTCCCCGCCCGGGGACCAGCCAACGCCCATTCAACCCGCTACCGTAACTAGGGCCTGTCTGATGAATCCGCGCGGGCCATACTCGCGTCTTTCTCTCGCGGGCGGCGTCGCTCCTCCTCGCCGTATTTCGCTTCAATACTGCTCGTCGTCGCTCCTTGCCCGCGAGCGAAATCCGCTTCGTCTGGCCGCGCGGGGATTCACCAGACAGGCCCTAACGAAGAGTAAACTTCCTGCACGGGCAGTGCGCCCAGCGGTCGAGAGCGCAGGGTCATCACGCGCGGACCCAGTGGCTTCCAGATGATCGGATCGGTAGGCCCGAAAAGGATCACGCTGGGCATTCCAATGATCCCGGCCAGATGACCGGGCCCGCTGTCGTTGCCGACAAACGCCCCGCCGCCGCGCAGCTCATCCAGCAGTTGGACATATGTTTTCGGCCGCGTCGTTTTCGCCGTGGATTCTATGCGGCGAATGAGATCAGCGGGCCAGCGTTCCAGCTCGACCTCGCCGAGAATGAATTTGCATTGCCGGCCGACGGCGTCCAGCGTCTGGGCTAGGCGCAGATAAGATTCTATTGGCCAGCATTTTTGCGGCGATCCGCCGCCGGGATGGATGATCACCGGGCCATTCCAACCGCCCGGCGTGGCGCCGATGCCGCCCGCGGCGATGGAAGCGAGAATCTGCCCCACCGCCGCCCGGGTCGCGGCATGTTCCGCCAGCCTATCCAATAGCCGTTGCGACGCATGGGAGGTGAAATCGTGCGGTGGCAAAACATCGACCGGCACGATGCGTGCCTCCGGCGCGATCGCGCCGACCGCATCGAGCCACCGATCTCCGCTGCCGGCCACGAACGTGTAAATGGCGTGGGCGCCCTGGAGCTTGCGGCGGCAAATCTCCGGCAGGTCCTCCGGATCGCCGAACAAGTGATGCCAGCCAAGTTCAACATCCATCGCTTCCAGGCGCAGGACGCGCTCGGCCAGGTCGCCCTTGTGGCGCTGTGTGACATAAATCACGCGGCTCTGCGGATGCAGCCGACCCAGCGCCAGGCCAAGCGGCCAGCTGAGGACGAAATCGCCCAACGCGCCGGCGTGGAAAATCAGAACGTTGCGAGCAAGCATGGAGGAAGTTGCGAGTTGCGAGTCATCAGTTGCGAGTAAGTACAACTGCGATCAGTCGACCGCCTGCTCGATCCACCCACCGCCCAGCAGCACGTCGCCATCGTACACGACCACCGCCTGGCCCGGGGTGATGGCGCTTTGCGGCTGTTCGAAGCGGACGAGCATGTCGCCCGTCTCGGTAACGCTGACCACCGCCGGCTGCGCGGCATGGTTGTAACGAATCTTGGCGCTGCAGCGCAGCGGTGGCTCGCCGGCGCGGACGCGAGCGCTCAGCCAGTTCGCCTGGCGCGCCAGCAGGCCGGCGCGGAGAAGCTCCGCCCGCTCGCCCAGCTGGACGCGATTGGTCTGCGGGTCGATGTCAACGACGTAAACGGGATGACCCAGCGCCACACCGACGCCCTTGCGCTGGCCGATGGTGAAATGCTGATGCCCGCCGTGACGGCCGACGACCGTGCCGTCGGCGCCGACCAGCTCACCGTCGCGCACCGCCTGCGGCGTGCGGCGCTTGACCAGGGCGGCGTAGTCCTGGTCCGGAACGAAGCAGATCTCCTGTGAATCCGGCTTGTTGTAAACCGGCAGCTTCAGCTCCTCGGCCAGTTCGCGCACCTGCCGCTTTTGATATTCACCGATTGGAAACAGCGTATGGGTCAGCATATGTCGATGCATACCGAACAAAACGTAGCTCTGATCCTTGAGCGGATCGACGGCGCGGAGCAGCGCCGGCTGGCCCGTGGCCGGATCGACGCCGAGGCGGGCGTAATGGCCCGAGGCGATGTAATCCGCGCCCACGGCCTGGGCATATTGCACCAGCCGGCCGAACTTCAGCCAGTCGTTGCAACGCACGCAGGGATTGGGCGTGCGGCCGCGGTTGTATTCGCCGACGAAATAATCGATCACCCGCCCGAAATCGGCTTGGAAATTCAGGACGTAAAATGGAATACCCAGCATCCCGGCGACGCGGCGGGCGTCGGCGGCATCCAGCACCGAACAGCAGCCCTGGCGATGCCCGGCGTCGGCCGCGGGTTCGGCGCCGTCGGCGGAGCCCAGCCGCATGAATACGCCGATCACTTCGTACCCCTGGCGCAGCAGCAGCGCCGCGGCGACGGAGCTGTCCACTCCGCCGCTCATCGCCACCACCACTTTGCGCCGCTCCGCTGCGCTCATGGCCCAGATTATACGCGGGATGGCGTTGCACGCATCGTCATCTGCGATATCTTTGGCCCATTCATGCCGCTGGATTTGAGCGAACCCGCCTCTCGTGTACGCGCCCTGACCACCCGCCTCCTGTTACGCATGGGGCTGCACGATGATTCGTTCATCCTGCTCCTGGCGGTGATCGTGGGGATCGTGACGGCGGTGGCGGCCGTGGGATTTCACGAGCTGATCCTGGTCGTCCGCAACATCCTGTACCTGGGAGCGGGACAGGACCTGCTGTATCACCGCGGATTGCTGCTGCTGGCCGTCTTCCCCGCCGCCGGCGGGCTGCTGGTGGGGTTAATCAGCAGATATCTGTTTCGGGCCCGCGAGGGGCACGGGATCGTCGACGTCATCGAATCAGTGCTGCGCGCCGGTGGATTCCAAAGCCCCCGCATCGCCCTGGAAAAAATTATCACCGCGGGGATTACCATCGGCAGCGGCGGATCGGCCGGCGCGGAGGGCCCGATCGTGCAGATCGGCGCGGGGCTGGCATCGGGCGTGGGGCAGCTTTTCCGAGTCGCACGCAACCAGATGCCAGTGCTGATCGGCTGCGGCAGCGCGGCGGGAATCAGCGCGATATTCAACGCGCCGTTCGGGGGCGTGCTGTTTACGCTGGAAGTCATCCTTCAGGATTTTTCGATCCGCGCGTTCACGCCCGTCGTGCTGGCCAGCGTCATCGCGCAGACGACGGAGCTGCTGCTGTTCAAGCTGATGAACCACGCGGAAAATTTCCATCCCATTTTCGACGTCTCACCCGATGCGATCCGCATGCACGAGGCGCTCCATTGGGGGCAAGTGGGAAATTTCGTGCTCCTTGGGCTGATCTGCGGGCTGCTGGGCGTCTCGCTGACGCGCATGATGGGCGCCAGCGAACGGTTTTTCGGTTCGCTGAAGATGCCGATTTCACTCAAGCCGGCGCTGGGCGGGGCACTGATGGGATTGATGGGCGTGGTCTACATCCTCATCAGCCACCGGTTGTTGAATGTCCCCAAGCCGGTGCCGTTCGACACGTATCCGATGCCGGCATTTTTCAGCGACGGGTATGGCTTCATCGAGCAACTGCTCTCGCCCGCCTACAAGGTTTATGGCCCGGGGGGCCTGACCATGCTGATCCTGCTGACTTGCCTTTGCGGGCTCAAGCTAGTGGCGACTTGCCTGACGCTGGGCAGCGGCGGCAGCGGTGGTGTGATCGCGCCGTCACTATTCCTGGGCGCCACCGGTGGCGCGGTCCTGGGCGCATTGCTGCAGCGGACGGGGTTGTTTTATTCAATTCGCCCGGAGATGTATGCCCTGGTCGGGATGGGCGCGGTGCTGGCCGCGGTGGTGCACGCGCCGCTGGCTTCGATCCTGATCGTCTTCGAGGTCACCGAGGATTATAAAGTCATGGTGCCGGCCATGCTGGCGTGCGTCGTCGCAACCGGCATTGCGCGGGTGATATTCCGGGATTCGATCTACACCATGACCCTGCGGATGCGCGGCATCCGCTTCGGCGGGGCGGGCGATCTGACCCTCTTGCGAAGAATCAGCGTCGAGCAGGTCACGCTGGAACCGGCCAGCGTCGTGCATACCAATGATCCGTTCCAGAAAATCCTGGAGCTGAGCGCTTCGACGGGGACATTGGATTTTGTGGTGGTCGACGCCAAACAGGATTACGCCGGCATGATCGTGCAGGACGATATCAACACCGCCCTGCTGCAGCGCGAAGCGGTGCCGTTGCTGGTGGCCGACGAGGTAATGCGCCGCGACATCCCTCTGGTCCGGCACACGGACGATCTGGCCACCGTCATGGAGGCGTTTACCCTCTACGACGTCAGCCGCCTGCCGGTCACCATGAACAGCCGGCCCAAGCAGGTGATTGGATTGATCAGCCGAACGGGGTTGATGCGACGATATCAGCAGGGGTTGGCGGAGCCAGTGTGAGAGTCGGGGGAGTCCGGTTCCGTCATTTCCCGATTTTGTCTCGACCGCCCATCAGCGGACGCAATATTTCCGGGATCGTGACGCTGCCGTCGGCGTTCTGATAGTTCTCCAGGATGGGAATCAGGATGCGCGGGCTGGCGATCACCGTGTTGTTGAGGGTGTGGGCGAAGCGCAATTTTCCGTCGGCGGTTTTGTAGCGCAGGTTCAGCCGGCGGGCCTGGAATTCGTAAAGGCGCGAGGCGGAGTGCGTCTCACCATAGCCGCTGGCGGGATTTTGACCGTCGAAGCGGCTTGGCATCCACGTTTCCACGTCCATCATCGAGGCGTTTTTCACACCGATGTCGCCCGTGCAGCACTGGATCACGCGGTACGGCAGCTTCAGGCGGCGCAAAACCTCCTCGCTGTAGCTGAGCATCTCCTTGTGCCAGCGCTTGGATTCGTCGACGTCGTTGCGGCAGATGACGACCTGCTCCACCTTGTCGAACTGGTGCACGCGATACAGGCCCGCCGTGTCCTTGCCGTAGGTGCCGGCCTCGCGGCGAAAGCACGTGCTCAGCGCCACGTAACGCAGGGGAAGGTTTTGTTCCTCCAATGTCTGCCCCATGTGATACGCGGTCAGCGATACCTCCGCGGTGCCGGTGAGGAACAGATCGTCCGCGGTGACATGATATGCCTGGTCGCGGCTGGCGGGGAAAAAGCCGGTCCCCTGCATGGCGATGTCGCGCACCAGTACCGGAACGGTCAATTGCGTGAACCCCTTTTCCTGGACCATCATGTCCAGCGCCAGGCGCAGGACCGCCTGGTGCATCTGGGCGCCGATCCCCTTGAGGAAATAGGAGCGCGTCCCGGCGAGATGCACGCCGGCCTCGAAATCGAAAAGGTCCAGCGCCTTGCCCAGCTCCATGTGGGTCTTGGGCTTGAATTCAAATTGGCGCGGCTGGCCGTGCGTGTAAAGGACGACGTTGTCAGCGGCGTCCTTGCCCGGCGGCACGTCCGCATCGGGCGGCTGGGGAATCTGCAGCAGCAATTGATCGCGGGATGTCTCGGCCTCCTTGCGACGCTGCTCCAGCTCGTGCAGCCGGGGCTTCATGGCGGCGGCTTTGGATTTGAGCGCCTCGCGCTGCGCGGGATCCGCCTTGCCAATCTGGCGCGACAATTCGTTCTGTTCGCTTTTGAGCTGATCGAATTCGCGCTGCAGGGTGAGACAGGATTCGTCCAGGACGAGGATGGGGGCGAGGTCGACTTTGACCCCCTTCAGCTCGGCGCCGCGTCGATATTTGTCTGGATTTTCCCGCAGGTCCTTGATGTCGATCATGCATGCCCCAAGGAGGCGGAGGTGGGATTACTGAATTCGACTAATCACCAGGCGAAATGGGCGAACGCCTTGTTGGCATCCGCCATGCGATGGGTATTATCGCGCGTGCTCATCGCTTTGCCTTCCTTTTTGTAGGCGGCGATGAGTTCATCGGCGAGGCGATCGGACATGGGCCGCCCACCGGTGCCGCGGCAGGCTTCCAGCAACCAGCGGAACGCGAGGCTCTGCTGGCGGCGCTTGTTCACCTGCATCGGCACCTGGTAATTGGCGCCACCGACGCGGCGGCTGCGCACCTCGACATACGGCTTGATGTTGTTGATGGCCGTCTCGAACAGCTCCAGGACGGGAACGTCCTTCATTTTTTTGGAGACCTGATCGAGTGCGCCGTAGAAAACCTTTTGCGCCACGGTTTTTTTGCCCTGCCACATCAGGCAATTGATGAACTTGCTGACCAGCTTGCTGTTGTAGCGCGGGTCGGGCTTGAGGATGTCTTCGCTGGCGGTGAACTTTTTGTATGCCATGGGTCTTGAACCTGCCTGGGTCTATCGTTCAGCGTCGCAGCCACCAGATGACAACCACGATCGCGATGAAAACAAAAACGCACAGAAATCCGATGCTTTTCAGGTCTGTCCTGTACTGCTGTGGCGTCAGTGGATCGGCGAGCAAACAGGGCAACATCGACGGCTTATTTCCCCGTTTTGGTTCCGTACTTGCTGCGCCCGCGTTTGCGGCCATCGACGCCCAGGGCGTCGAGCGTTCCGCGGACAATGTGATAACGAACCCCCGGCAGATCGCGCACGCGTCCACCGCGCACCAGCACGATGCTGTGCTCCTGCAGATTGTGCTCCTCGCCGGGGATATACGCCGTCACTTCCTTGCCGTTGCTCAGGCGCACGCGGGCGATTTTGCGCAGCGCGGAGTTGGGCTTTTTGGGCGTCATGGTCTTGACCTGCAGGCAGACACCGCGCTTTTGCGGGCTGGCCTCCAGGTCCTTGACCTTATTGATCCGCGGCAGACTGCGGCGCGGTCGTTTAATCAACTGGTTAATCGTCGGCATCCATTACCTCAACAAAGTGACAGACCTTGCAGTATAAGAGGACGGGACAAATGGTTCAAGGGAAGGCGGGCAAGCCCATGAACTCACCGGTGCGTGATATTTCAGGCGTCACCAGGTATTCCCCCTCCCCTGGTATTCCGGGGGAGGGTTGGGGTGGGGGTTCATCGCGCCGAGTGTGCATGCCGGTTGCTGATGGCGCGGACAGCGATGAATTAACCCCCACCCTGTCCCTCCCCCGGAGTACCAAGGGAGGGGAAATAAAACTTCCGCCGAAGGTGTCATGCACTCTGAAATCGCCGCAAATGTCAATGATATTCGCTCTGCTGGCGGTCCTTGCGGCAGTTGCCAGCTGCGAACATCGATCCCTGAACATCGCGGCGCCGGGCAATCATCCACCCATTTATCTCGATCAAGGCGCGACCCGCCCGGATGCGGACCAGCGGGATTACAAGGCAGGCCAGCAGGATGCCCTGGCCCATGGTGATTCGGATCCGGAAGACGCGACGCTCTGGACCCAATCGCCCGCTTGCAAGCGGGATGCCGACGGTGGTTATCATTCGATCGGCTTGATCAGCTTCGAGGGCGTGGAAGAGCCGATCATGAAATTCGTCGTCGCCGACGGCAAAACCGAGCCGGACGATTTCGTGAACATCACGGATCAGGGCGGCGGCGTGGTACGCATGACGCTGCGCTATCGCAAGGATTGGTGGGACGGCGACCAGGCCACGCACCGCTCCGACCGCCAGCGCGCCGAAGTCAAAGGCCTGGGTCCCCACCAGAAGGATCAGGAGACGTTCGAGTATGGCACGACGTTTCGCACCGATCCGGATTTCAAGGGGTATGGGCGTTTCTGCCATATCATGCAGGTCAAGGCCACCGATGGTGACAAGGGCGCGCCGCTGGTGACTGTCTCCCTTGCCGGGGCCAATGCGGGACAGGTGCAATACGATTCGGGCGACGACGGCTTCAAGACCGCACGGACCTTTACCTTCAAACCCGCCGACTGGAACACCGTTCGTTTTCGGCTGAAAATTTCCCCGGGCAAGGATGGTGAGCTGCTCGCTTCAATCAACGGGGATGATTTCAAGGGCGTGAGCGGCGTGCCGATGTTCCGCCCGGAGGCAACCGATTATCGGCCCAAATGGGGTTTGTATCGCGGGACGGTGGTGGGGATGCGCGACGACTGGATCGAACACCAAGACGCCATGGCCCGAAAACTCTGAGTTCGGTTTATTTTAGTCATTCAAAATCGAACTTGTAGCGTAAGAGAAAATCGGATAACCTATGCGTCGCCCGCGGGTTCCCCGGCAGAGTTCCCCCCCTCTCTGCCCCCCGCGGGTTTTTAATTTTTCCGCACGGTTGGCTCCGATAAAGTTTGGCGATGTCATCCCTCATTCGATTTGCCGCACCCGATGATGCCGCCGCGGTGCGGGAGATTTACGCGCCGTTTTGCGCCGCCGACTCAGCGGTGTCATTCGAGATCGCGCCGCCGTCGGTGGAGGAGATGCGAAACCGGATCGTGCGGACGCTGGAGCGATTTCCGTACCTTGTGTGCGAGCGTGACGGCGCGCTGGCCGGATATGTTTACGCCGGGCCGCACCACACGCGCGCGGCGTATCAGTGGTCGGTGGAGGTGACCGCGTACGTTCACGCCGATCATCGACGGGCAGGCGTGGGACGGGCGCTATATACCGCGCTGTTCGCGCTGCTCCGCGCGCAGGGTTATGTCGTCGCTTTCGCAGGCATCACGCTGCCCAATCCCGCCAGCGTCGCGCTGCACACCAGGATGGGATTCGAGCCGGTTGGGGTTTACAAAAGTGTCGGATTCAAGTGCGGGGCATGGCAGGACGTGGGATGGTGGCGATTATTGTTGCAACCACTGCCCGGGCAACCATCCCCATCGCGATCGTATCGAGATTTGGATTCAGGAATGATGACCGGGATGTTCGAACGAAGCGCGGAGATGGTGAGAGGGTGAGCACATAGCTCTGAGCCTACGGGTTGAAGGCCGGGCATTCGACATCAAACAGGTGCGGGAGTTTGCCGGATTCACCGACTCTCGTCAGGCCGTCCGCAACTTCCTCTTGGCGGCGCCGATGCAGACCAATCCGCCGAGCAGTGCCATCGCCGACCAGGCGGCCGGGGGGAGTGGAACGGCGGGAACGGCGACGGAGGTGACGATGCCCACGCCGCCGAAGATGTCCGTCAAGCCATTGTCATTGAGTGGAGTCGCCGCACCCGTCGCCAGATCGATGGTATCGGTCTGCCCATTGTTGAGGAATCCGTAGAGCTGCCCGGTGGTGAAAGTCGGGCCGGCAAAGGCCGATCCCACGATTCCTGCCACGCCGGTGGACCCGACCAGCGTTGCTTTGCCTGTCGTGGTGTTCAGCGTGTAAAGCGACGAATCGCCCGAGCCCAGCTCCAGCGTGTAATCGAGAGTGGTCCCGTTCGATGCGAGGCTGTTGGCGAAAAACGAAGTCGCCAAGGACCCCAGGCCGGTCGGCCCGATCAGCGTCGCGGCGCCGGTATTCGGATTGATTTGGTAGAGGCTGTCGTTGGCGTCCACGCCGAAGAGCTGACCATTCGCCAGATTGGTGATTGTAGTCAGGGCGACGCCATTCCCGTTTGAGCCGACCAGAGCACTTACCCCGGTCGTTGGATTGATCGTCACCAGCGAAGTGGCACTGAGGAACGAAGTGCTGACGGTTCCGTAGAGGACGCTCTCGTTGGCGTTGTAGGCCAAGCCTTCGTACACGGTGCCGTTATTTTTGATGACGGACACGGCTCCTGTCGTGATATCAAGTTTATCGAGGTTTCCATTTTCCTCGGCGACCAGCGCAGAGATTTCCGCTGCCCTCGCCGCGTTGGCCCCCAACGGGAGGAGCGAGGCGCTCAGGCAAGACATAAGCACGACGAGCAACCGAACGGCGTACCATTGCTTGACTGTCACGGGTGAGCCTCCTTCATGATTCATGGCGACCGGCATCGATCCCCGTCGAGCCGTCAGTGCAGCGGTCAATAAGCAAAGCATCGCACCGGCGCACTGCCATGAGAGAATCCCCCTTGTGACCGGCGAAGGATACTCGAAATTGGTTTATAGGAGCTAAAATAAAAGTTTCCGCGCCACCCAGCAGAAAGCCGGTGGAGCGGAAATTGGAGGCGGCGGGAATTGAAGGATTGAGCAATCCAAAAACCCGCATTCCCGGCAAAATATATAGGGTCGTTTCGGAGTTTTTGCCAGAGATTTTTCCAGCCGATTGCCCTTCTCGGATCATGGGCCTATCGTCCCTCCGGCTGCAATTCCGCAGCCCTCTAAAAAGGTCGGGCAGGATTGTGAAAGCAATTTTGACCTTACCGACGTCGCGGGAGACGGGGAAAGGAACCCCCGGCTCCTACTATCCGTCGGTTTGAAATCGGATAGTCGTTGCGGCCCGTCAGCAATGTTGGCGATATGTTTTTCGCATTAGAAGTGTGGTCGCCGCTTTAGGCCACGCAGGATTTGAACGGATGACCTTTTCTGTCATCCGTTCATTTTGTTTAGACAAAAGCAGAACCTACAATGTAGGCAACAATGGAGTGATCTATGCCAACCCAGTATCCAGAAATCGGTCTGATGGGGTGCAGCGGCGACGCTGGCCAAGCGATGCTTGACCAATTGGGATTTCCTATCCGTTTCTGGGATATAAAAGTTGCGGATATGGCGTCATTGTCTGTGAAGCTGCCCGCCGTGGACTATCCCCACTATATCATCGCGTTGACCCTTGAACTGAACAAAATTGGTAAGCAGGTGCAGGAGCCGTTTTCCATCCGCGTCAGCCGCAAATTGGTAGGCAACCAAATTAAAACGCTACCAGAAATTATCATCCGCGATGTGAAACTGTTTACCGATCAAATGGCGTCCAAACTGAAGGTAGAGTTTGACGGGATTCAGGTTATCGAGGGTCCGCTAGAGGGGCTGAAAAAGCAGCTTTCGATGGTATGTGTGAACCTTACCCCACCGAAATGGAAGCAATAAATCCACCAGACATTTTTACAGCCGACGAGTGCGAAGACTTTTTAGCCACCAGCATTTTTGATATGCTTCCCACTTCTGGAGATTCTATGCGACCCAAATTTTCGACCCTTCTCCGACAACTGAACAGGTTGAGCATTTTGGCGAATCAGGATGACGATGGAACCTGGGGAGTCATATCGTGGAATGAACATGAACTCCGGAGATGGGTGGAAGAGCTCCCGACAGTAACGCTCCGGGCGTTTGCTGCCTTATTGTATGCTGGGCGCGACGGGGAGAATCCAATGGAAGTGGCAGACCGACTTTTGGGACGCGATCCGCAGTCGATGTTTGACGCAATCTGCGAAAAGACGCCGCGTATGAAATACATTTTCGCTGGCGTCAGAAGACTCCCCACATCGGTCGAAGAATATTACCGTCAGATGACCGCAGGCTATCCCGACGAAGCAGCGATACGCTCGTAAAAATATCTTTGTCCGATTTTTTGTCCAAAATACCGCTATAGGATATAAATAGAATGGAGGCGGCGGGAATTGAACCCGCGTCCCGTGACAACGTCAATGACGGCCTCTACATGCTTATCCGATGTTTTAATCTCGATTCCGACGACGAACATCGACATCCTGCGCCGGATTCCAGACGTCTAAATCTCATCCCTTGGCCAACGTCAGAGCCGGGGGACCAGCCCGTCGAATGGCAGCCTGCGAAAGACGGGCGTCTCGCAGGGCTGAGGTTGCCTTAATTAGGCAGCCATACGAACCGGGGCGGCTTGGAAGCCGACCTGGCCTGCAACATCACTGTTGGCAGTTAAAATTTGCTCGAATGATTAACCAGGCCAATCGAGCGTCCTGGGCATGCCACCGCCACCGCAGCTATCCGGTCGAAACCAGTCGCCCCCGGAGAACTTCAGTGGTTGGATTTTCAAAGAGTCGGCGGGTGCATTATATTCGCGCGCTGATCCATAATCCAACTCGCCATGTTGATGAGATGTTGGTCATTTTTATGCAGCGCGTGGCTGCTCGCCATCGCGGGGCACTCTTCCGTTTTGGCCGGAGGCGCCAGTACCGTGCCGTCGAGCCAGCCAGCGGCGTTTTTTTTATCGGGCATCGAACCGCAGGCGCTTCCCGATGACGCGATGGGACTGATCGCCCAGCGCTGGGGCGGACTGTTCGCGCATATTCCATTTGAACAGGCCGGGTTCAACGTCGTGTCACTGCCATTTCAGTATGAAGACGCCGAGCATCTGGGCGATCCAGCCGAAGCTCAGGCTTTCGCTTTCCTGTTGTCCAACGATTTGGATTGGGCGCCCGGGTGCTATTGCGCTCGCCACGCTTATTTCGTATTCAAGGAATCGCCATTTGACATGAAGGCTCTGGTCGGCAACTACGACCTGAACGTTGTTGCCCAACTGGTTAAATACTGGCGTGGTACACACGCTCTGGGTGGGACGCTTGCTCGAAGCAGAAATGGATACACAGCTCATGTTGTGATTTACGAGAAGAACGCAAAAGTTGTCTGGGAAAAACAATATTTGAACGTTCAATCCTATTGGACGCTGCTGGGGACAGTGGACGCTGACGTGCTGACTTTTCTGGGTGAAAAACCCAGCGATGCACTGGCGTCATATTTATGCATGCCTCGCTGCAAGCACATGGAGTCGCTCGTTGAGATGGGAAATACCGCATTTCTCGGGCGGTTGTCCAACGAGGAATTCGCGGTCTACGAAGATATTCTAAACAAGGATCCCGACTTCGCGGACGTGCGCCATTGGTGGGCAAATCAAAAAGGATGGGCCGACGGCGACATGAAGAAGGAATCCCGCGAACAGATCCTTACTCTGCGCACGCGGTTGAATCCCGATGATCTGATGTATTTCCATGGCACGATCGGTGAGTTCGCCCCGTGGGTCGCCGACATTCGGCGGCTCTGCGGCGAAGATCATCCGCTCACGCTCGATGCCGAGTTATGCCAGGCTCTGAGCCAACCAAATAAATCGTCCGACGTGCTTGCGCGCGCATTAGAGGGGGCGGCGCGCTGGCCCAATGCCGATTACCTGCTGTCGACTCTGCAGCGCGCCTACTCGATCTACCAGATCGCGGGGAACGACCAAGACATGGTCGCGGGCCTGCGGCTCGCGTCGGTCCAAAATCTATACGAGCCCGGTTTGGGGAAAGAAACCGCCATTACTCCGCTGGCAAACTCCATGATCGCATTGGGCCAGTATCACATCGCGGCGGACTTGCTGATCAACCATGTCGAGCCGACCCCCGATACGGAGGCTGACATCATCTGGTGCCTGGAACAGATGGGACAATTTCAGGTCGCGCTGTTCTGTTTTGACCATTTCACCGGGAACGTGGAAGATCAATATTATCTGCTACCCGACGCGGTCTTCCTCGCTGCGATGTGCGACAGGCGAGATGTTTTAGCCGACATCCTCCAGAACCATACTGATTATCTGCAAAAGACCGGCGGGCGAGATGTCGTCGAGTGGTTTCTCGCGCGAATGGACGGTAAACCTGCGTCGGGTGCGCCGCCTTCACGATCGAAGATGACCAATGATCCGTTCGGCGTGGACCGCCTGGTTATCCAGTTTGAAGAGGATATGCGCGATGCGGGCAGAACCGGACTCGCGCCTCTGAACGAGAAATTGCAGCAATTTCCAAACTTGAGGCTCGGCTGGATTATGAAAGATGGTTACGAACGCAAATCCCCCGACAAGGACGCCGCCGACTTTTATCAAGCCATGCAATGGCTCTACGGCGACGACCCGTGGGGCCAATCCGCGGTGCTCGATTGGCACATACGATCGGAACATTTCGATATCAAGCCGTCCGATCCGCAACAGACCCTGGCGGCGATTAAGGAATTGAACGCTCAAGCGGACAAATCCCCCGCCACAGCGGACGTCATGAACGTGTCAGAGCCGGCGCCGTGGGTCGTTGCCGGCGACGCCAAACGTCTTGTCGACGGGCGAAAATTCGCCGAAGCGCGCGAACTCGCCGCCCAGTATCGAGACCTGGCTAACCGCAAAGAGCAGGGCGTCGTGTCGGCGTTTGCGAATCACTTGCTGCATCTGATTGACTCTGCGCAACATCCGGGAGTGCATGATTGACTCGCGGCGCAGGCTTCAAATATTGCCACGCCCGATGCCTAATTGACCAGACGCCAGATATGTATCGATTCCGCGCGCCAGGTCGAACCGCGGTTCGTAGCCGAGATGCTGGCGCGATTCGGACAGATCGACTTGCGTCCAATCCTGGGTGAAGCCGTACGGGTTGTCGAAATATTCCGGCTCGAGCCTGGTTTTGAGGGCGCGGTTCAATTCGGTGACGAGTTGGTTGAAGGTCCACGCTCGGCCGGCGCCGACGTTGAAGACGGAAGATCTCTTGCAGTTGAGCGCTTTGAGGTTGGCATCGACCGCATCGTCAATGTAAACGAAGTCGCGCTTTTGCTCGCCCGCGGTGAAAATGCGCGGGCGATGGCCGGCGCGCATCTGTTTGGCCAATTGGTGAACCATGCTGGCCAGTTTGCCTTTGTGATCTTCACCAGGACCGTAGACGTTGCTGTAGCGCAAGCCGACGATTGGATGCGCCAGCCGCGCGGAGCGACGCATGGCCAGCCGTTCCATCGTGAGCTTGCTGAACGCATAGACATTGAGGGGATCGGGTGGTTGGGATTCGCGCATGGGAACCGGTCCGCGCCCGTAGATGCTGCAGCTGCTGGCCCAGACGATGCGTGCCTTGGAATCGGCCGCCCAATCGAGAATGGCGCGAAATGTTTCGACGTTGTTGCGCATCAGGGTGTGTTGGGCATGCCCAAGGCTGAGGTCGCTGCCCTCGACGCTGACGACACCGGTAATGCCCGCCTGATGGAATATGACATCGAATGGTCCCAGATTCCGCATGGACGCGACGTCGGTCGGACCATCCAGCGTCAGCACGTCACCGTTGAAATCGACAAGATTGGAGTAGCCCCCGCCAACGAATAAATCCGTGACCGTCACGTCATGGCCGTCGGCGCCCAGTCGCCGGGCGAGATTCGAGCCAATAAATCCGGCGCCGCCGGTCACCAGAAATCGCAAAAGGCCACCTCTATGCTCTCAACCTGGCACGAATTTGTCGCCGCTTACACGACAAATTGGGTCATGGTGTCGCGGTAGATATTTAGATGTATCACGATAGATGCCTGAACCGAGCCATTTCGTGTTCAATATAAGTAATTAATTAGTAATAAATAATGGCTTTAGATTGTCCAGTTCGCTGAGTGAGTAAACGCTAAACGGCACGGGTGTTGCTTATTTAGTTTTTAGCGTATGCGGCGTTGGGAAGGAACGCCGTCGACATACAACTTAGTCCATTCTTCCCCCGATGTGAAGCGTGCTTCATTCCCACAACCCGAAGCATCCTTCACACAGCCCCATTCGAAGCCGACCTTGCCCGGGTCGGCTTTTTTTTGCGCACATCGCTCACCCTGCCTCGATCCATCAATTTTCCGATGAGGTGGAAAAGACCAACTCATCGCCGCCGCGCAAGGCGTAATTTTGTTTGTCATCCATGAGCTTGCCACGCGCATCGAGCGGGATCATCTCGCGGGTTTTGCCTTCGGGTCCACGGCGGATGAGCACAACCGTCATCGGGCCACCCGGATTCGTCAGTGGCGTGTTCGCCAGCACCCACGCCACGTTCGCCCCCGCCACCAGCGGTCGGGGGCCGGGGTTCTGAACTTCCCCGCTTACGATGTATTGATCGGGGGTCGTCGTGATCTGCGCCGGCTGCTGCGGGCCAGGCGCTCGACACGCCAGCAATAGCGCCGGCAACAGATACATAAGTGCTTGAACGATGCGCATGACCGCTTGGGCGATTATATCTAAAACCCGTGCGCCTGCACGGCGCGGTGGTAATCCGTCAGCGCCGCGCGCCAATCGCGCATCGGCCGGCCGATCTGCTTCGTGAGCGGAGCGATATCCAGCACGCTGTACGCCGGTCGCGGAGCGCTGTCGGGGCGAAGCTTCGACCATTGCGCACTGGTGATCGCAGTGATCGCCGCATCGATCCCGAACTCGTCCAGCGTAGCGCGAGCCAGATCGAACCAACTGGTCTGGCCGGAATTGGTCGCATGCCAGACGCCTCTCGCGCCGCTTTCCAGGAGCTCGACGATCGCCTGGGCCAGATCGGGTGTGTAGGTGGGCGAGCCGATCTGATCCTTGACAACGCTCAGCGGTTTGCCGGCCCGCGCGGCCTGCACGATGGTGCGCGGAAAATTCGCGCCGTGCCGGCCATACACCCAGGCGGTGCGGACGATCAACCAATCCCTGGGCGCGTTTTTCGTCAGCTCGGTTTCGCCCAGCAGCTTGGATCGGCCATAGACGCCCAGGGGATTGACCGGATGATCAACCTGGTACGGCCGCTGCATCGATCCATCGAAGACAAAATCCGTGCTGATGTGCACCAGGCACGCCCCGCGCTCGCGGCACAACGCGGCGAGCGCCCCCACCGCGTAACCGTTGACCGCTTCGGCTTTGGACGCTTCCTCTTCACAGAGATCCACCTTGGTGTGTGCGGCACAATTGAATACCAGCGTTGGATTGTGTTTCGCGAAGGCTCGCTCCAATGTGGAATGCTCAGCGATGTCCAGCTCACGATGAGAAGGCGCCTCCAACCGATGCCCGCGCCGGGCCAGCACATCGGTCAACGCACGCCCCAGCATCCCCCCACCGCCGGTAATGAGAATCGAATCGTACAAGCTCATTGCGTCGATCCCGCCAGCCGCGCCAGAGAATCGCCGGTCAGTCGCAGCAGCTTCCAATCGTCCATGGCCTCGGCGCCGATGCGTCGATAGAAATCCAGCGCCGGCTCGTTCCAGTCGAGCACGGACCATTCCAGCCGCCCGCAATTTCGCTGCACGGTAATCGACGCGATCACCCGCATGAGCGCTCGGCCCACGCCGCTGCGTCGATATTCGGGGTAGATAAACAGATCTTCCAGCCAAATTCCCGGGCGGCCCGGGAATGTGCAATAGGTCTGGAAGAATAGAGCGTATCCCGCAGGCCGCTCGTCGATCCTGGCGATCAGAACCTCGGCCGCCGGGCGATCGCAAAACAGGAATTGGCGAAGCAAATCTTCGGTGACGCGGACTTCGTGAGTGAGATTTTCGTACTCGGCGAGCGCGCGAATGAAATACAGGATCGTGGTCAGATCGGTGATCTGCGCGGGTGTAATAACGATGCGTCCCGCGGCTCCCGTGTCATCTGGCGGTGTATTGCTGTTCATAATATTTGAGGTATTCACCGCTCTTGATCGCCCGCCACCAGGATTCGTTTTGCCGATACCAGTCGATCGTGCTCCTGATCGCCTCATCGAATCGATGCCGCGGCGACCAGCCCAGCTCGCGCTGGATTTTCGATGAATCGATGGCATATCGGCGATCGTGGCCGGGGCGGTCCTTGACGTACTGGACGGAGTCGTCCCAATTCCTACCCATTTCGCGCAGGATCGTTTCGGTGATCTTGCGATTGGTCAGCTCGTTGTTGCCGCCGATGTTATAGACCTCGCCGGGTTTCCCGCGGTTCAGGACGGCCCAGACGGCGTCGCAATGATCCTCGACGTGGAGCCAGTCGCGGATATTCAGGCCGTCGCCGTACAGCGGAACTTTTTTCCCTTCCATCAGGTTGGTGACGAAAAGCGGGATGACTTTTTCGGGGAATTGGTATGGGCCGTAATTATTGCTGCACCGCGTGATCAGCACCGGCGTGCCGAAGGTGTGGAAATAAGCCCGGGCTAGGCAATCGGCGGCGGCCTTGCTGGCGCTGTACGGACTGTTGGGCGCCAGCGGGGTTTGCTCGGTGAACTTGATCTGCGGCTTGTCCTCCGGCAGCGAGCCGTAAACCTCATCCGTGCTGACCTGCACGAACCGCTCGAATTTTCTGGCGCGGCATAAATCCAGCAAGACCTGCGTGCCGACGATGTTCGCCTGGACGAACGGCCCGGAGCCGAGGATGGAGCGATCGACGTGGGTCTCCGCGGCGAAGTTGACGACCTGCGTGACGTTGTATTCATCGCACGCCGCCGCCACCGCTTCGGGATCGCAGATATCGCCGCGAACCAGGACGGTCTGCTCGGAAACCAGATCGCGCAGGTTGGCCAGGTTGCCGCAATAGGTGAGCTTGTCGAAGGCGACGATCCGCACCGGCTCGCCGCGCCGCACCAGCATGCGGACGAAATTGGATCCGATGAATCCGGCGGCGCCGGTGACCAGGAGGGTTCGCATCATTTAGACCCCTCTCCCAGGTGGGGAAATGCAAAATGATAAATGATGAATGATGAATGAAACGCAAGTTCACGGATCTTATTCATCATTTATCATTCATCCTTCTGCATTTCTCTGGATCAGCTCGATATTGTTTCCAAATAAATCGCGAAAGTGAAAGCGATCGCAGCCGGGGATTTTGGGCTGCTCGACGATCGGGTAGCCCGCATCGGTGACTTTTTTCCGCCAGGCGCGGATATCGCTGACTTCGTACGCCACGTGAGCGCGGGTGCTGCGATCGACGTCGTCCTCCAAACCAATGTGGATTTCGAAGGTCCCGGCATTCAGCCAGATGCCGCCGCGCGTGAAACACGTGGGCCGGGCGATTTCCTTCATGCCCAGGAACCCGACGTAAAACGCGCGACTTTCCTCCAGCTTGTCGCCCGGAACGTTGACCTGCACGTGATTGACACCGGTGACTTTCATCGCATCGCTGGTCATCGCCAATTCACCCGGGTTCCTTGTTGGCTCCGTTTTTGGCCACCATGTTGCAGGCCTTGAGATAGAAATCGATGTTCTCGCCGGCGTCGGCCCAGAAGCCGGAGACCTTGTCGTACGTCATCTCGCCGCGCTCGATGAACGCGTTGTTGACATCCGTGATCTCCAGCTCGTTCCGCGCCGACGGCTTGAGCGTGTGGACAATTTCGAAGACGCGGTTGTCGTAGAAATAGATTCCGATGACGGCCCAGTTGCTTTTGGGCTCCTTTGGCTTTTCGACAATTCGTGCGACGCGCTCGCCGTCCATTTCGGCCACGCCGTACGCGCGCGGATTTTCCACCTGCGCCAGGAGGATTTTTGCGCCCTGTCCCTGGTGTCGGAATTTTCGGCAGGCCTCGCGGATCGTGTATTCCAGGATATTGTCACCAAGGATCAGGCAGATGCTGTCGCCGGCGGCAAAGTGCTCGGCCAGACCCAGGGCCTGTGCGATTCCTCCGGCGCCGTCCTGGTATGTATAGTTGAGGTTGTGCAGTCCGAAATCGCGACCGTTGCCCAGCAACCGGATGAAATCACCGCTGTTGTTCCCGCCGGTGACCAGCAGCACTTCCTCAATCCCCGCCTTGGCCATGCACTCCAGCGGGTAATAGATCATCGGCTTGTCATAGACGGGCAGGAGATGCTTGTTGGTGACCTTGGTCAGCGGGAACAAGCGGGAACCTGTCCCGCCGGCTAGGATGACGCCTTTCATAGGGTTGCCGATTTAGTTCAGGACCGCCAGGCTTCGCACGGACTTTGGCAGTTCAAAGGAAATTCCCTCCTCCATGAGGGTTCGGGTTTCCACCTGTCCACCGTAATCTCGCCGCAGACGATCGACCAGTTCGCTGACCAGGTGCTCGGGTGCCGAGGCGCCGGCGGTGACGAGGACCGCCTGCTTGCCGTCGAACCAGTTGGGATCCAGCTCGGATTCATCATCGATGAGATAAGCGGGCTTGCCCGCCTCCAAGGCACGATCGACCAGGCGCTGGCTGTTGGAGCTGTTTTTGCTCCCGATCACCAGGACCAGATCGACTTCGGGACTGAGGCTGGTCACGGCATTCTGGCGGTTGGTGGTGGCGTAGCAGATGTCGTCCTTGATCGGGAAACGGATATTGGGAAACCGAGCCTTGAGCACGTCGATCACCCGCTGGGCATCGGAGACGCTCAGCGTCGTCTGCGTCACATACGCCAGCCGATTCGGATTGGGTACCTTCAAATTCTGGGCTTCGTCGGGTGTCTCGACGACCACGATAGAAGCGGGCGCCTCACCGACGGTGCCGATGGCCTCATCGTGCTTGCGATGGCCGATGAAGATGATCGTGTAACCATCGCGCACATAGCGCAAGACTTCCATGTGAACCTTGGTGACCAGCGGGCAGGTGGCATCGACCTCAACCAGCCGCCGTTCCTTGGCTTTTCGGCGAACCTCCGGCGAGATGCCGTGGGCGCTGTAGACGACCAGGCCACCGACCGGCACCTCCTCGATGTCGTCTACAAATGTGACACCGCGATCGCAGAATCCATCCACCACGTGGCGGTTGTGCACGATCTCGTGATAGACGTAAACGGGCGGGCCCTTCATGGCCAGGACCTGGTCGACGGTCTCGATTGCCATGTTGACGCCGGCACAGAACCCGCGGGGATTGGCGAGAATGATCTTCATAATCGTGGTGATGATGTTAGCGAAATTTGCAGAGTTCGTCCATGCGGGCAAGACCGCCGGGAAGACCGCCGGATCGCTATCCGGCGGCTTTGTTCGCTTGACGTTTGGCTTTGCCGCTTTATCCTCCCCGCGTGGCGCAGATCAGGCAATTTGCGGGGGTTCGGTATTCGCGCGGCGACAATCTCAACTTATCAGACCTGATCGCCCCGCCATACGACGTGCTGGATGAACCGGCCGTCATGGCGCTGCGGGCGAAACATCCGAACAATATCAACCTCATCGATCTGCCACATCTGCCCGCCAAGACGGTTGGGCCCGACGCAGCTTATGCCAGGGCTGCAAGCACGCTGTCGGCGTGGTTGTCCAGCGGAATCCTGCAGCGCGATCCCAAGCCGGCCATCTATCCCTACATGCAAACCTACACGCACAGCGATCGCGCCTTCCATCGCCGGGGGATCATCGCGCTGGTGAAGCTTTCCCCATTCGGACAGGGGCATGTCGTTCCACATGAGCAGACATATCCCGATGCCATCGCAGACCGCCTGAAGCTGACGCGCGCCACGCGCATGCAACTTTCGCCGATCTTCGGGCTTTTCTCCGATCCGCGCGGCGAGGTGACTGGGCTGGCATACCAGAACCTGGGCAAGCCTGAATCGTCCGCGATGCTGGACGGCGTCCGCAACGACCTGTGGACGCTTATCGACAGCCAGACCGAGAACGCGCTGGTTGACTTGATGGGTGCCCGGCCGATCTACATCGCCGACGGGCACCACCGCTACACCATGGCGCTGCAGTATCAAAAGGAAATCACCGAAGCGCACGGCGGCGCGTTGCCGCCGAACCATCCGGCCAATTTCTGCATGTTCGTGCTGGTGGCGATGCAGGATGATGGGCTGCTGATCCTGCCGACGCATCGGCTGATCGGAAATATCAGCGGCTTCGACATCGCCACGTTCACCACGGCGGTGGCGCCGGTGGCGAGCGTTTCGCCCGTTGACTTGCCGGAAACGGAATTGGCGCGTTACATCGACACGGTTCTCCCGAAACAGCCGGCGCACACGTTTGGACTTTTCGACGGCCGCACACGCAAGACGTTTCAGATCACGTTCCACAATCCTGATGTTCTGGCGGCGGTGGAATCGCAGCGCTCGGCGGCATGGCGGCAACTGGATGTGGCGATCCTGCAGCGGTACCTGTTGGATGAAGTGCTCAAAAACAAATTCGCCGGCGGCGCCGACCCGACGCGCGGTTACACCGCCGAAAGCAAATCCGTCGCCGGCATGACCGATGGGCGTAAATACCAGATTGCGTTTCTGCTGAAAAGCACTCCCCTGCACGCGCTGGAGGAGCTGGGCAAAAGCAACGAAGTGATGCCGCCAAAAAGCACCTATTTTTATCCCAAACTGGCGACGGGGATGGTCCTCTATCCCCTGGAATAAAAATCCCAACCGATGGTTGATGAAGGTGCCGCGATGGCGGTTTTTCAGTCTCGGCCGCGCACGCCGAAGATGGTCATCAGCAGTCCGACCAGGCCCAGGGCCAAGCCGCCGAAGATGTACCAAGAGGTTTCCTGCGTGAATCTGCCGGTAAAGGTGTTCTTGGCCTGGTCGGCGAATGAATGCGAGGCATTCATGCCGACGATGAACAGGGCAATGCCGACGATCAACAAAACGATTCCAAGGATGCGCTGTGGGCTCATTCCATTATTGTCATGTATATGGCTTAAAAGCGTAACTGGCAAAATTCCCCTCCTGTCGCTGGTGGGCACGTTGCAACGATCCCCAATTCCCGAATTTGTTTGACAAGTGCCCTCCCGAATGGTCAATCTCTGCCTCAACCAGCCGAACACCCCGGGAGGTCCACATGCCTTATGTAACCGTCGGGAAGGAAAACGGAAGCAATATCGAGATTTACTTCAAGGACTGGGGAACCGGCCAGCCGGTGGTGTTCAGCCATGGGTGGCCGCTCAGCAGCGATGCGTTTGAGGACCAGATGTTTTTCCTGGCGCAGAGGGGGTACCGCTGCATCGCGCATGACCGTCGCGGGCACGGACGATCGAGCCAGCCGTGGAGCGGCAACGACATGGATGCCTATGGCGACGACCTGGCGGCACTGGTGGAAAAGCTCGATCTGAAAAACGCGATTCATGTGGGTCATTCCACCGGCGGCGGGGAAGTGGCGCGTTATATCGGCCGGCATGGGACCAAACGTGTGGCCAAGGCGGTGCTCATCAGTGCGGTGCCGCCGTTGATGCTTAAGACGCCGGCGAATCCGGCGGGAACGCCGATCGACGCGTTCAACCAGATTCGCTCCGCCGTGGTTGCCGATCGATCGCAATTCTGGAAGGACCTGAGCATGCCTTTCTACGGCTACAACCGGCCCAGTGCGAAAATATCTGAAGGGGTTCGCGAATCGTTCTGGCTGCAAGGGATGATGGCGGGTTTCCCCGGCTCCTATTTCTGCGTCAAGGCGTTCTCCGAAACTGATTTGACCGACGATCTGAAAAAGATCGACGTGCCGACGCTCATTCTGCACGGCGACGACGATCAAATCGTGCCGATCGGCGCGGCGGCCATGCTCTCCTCCAAGCTGGTGAAGAATGCGCAGTTGAAGGTTTACAAGGGCGCGCCGCACGGCATGTGCACGACGCTGAAAGACCGCGTTAACGATGACCTGCTGGCATTCTGCAAAAGCTAAGAGAAAAGCTGCACGGCGGGCGGAATCGCCTTTACTGAATCTCCAGCACCACGACCGACTTGGACGGCAATTTCACCGAGATCTGATCCGCCTTGATCTGAAAATCGGAAAACGCCGTGGGGTGGACCGCATCGGGATTGTCGAAAGTGTTGTGCGCGTTCATTGCCGGCGCGGTCAGGACCTGGCCGATTAAGTTTTTCGCCTGCAGGCCGTCCAGATACGCGGTGAGTTGCACCGAATGATCCGGATCGAGGTTGACAATCGACAGGTGCAGTCGTCCCGCCGAATCGCGCGAAGCGGAGGCGTGCAGCGTCGGGACAGCCGAATCGCCCGATTTATACGGCGGCGCGGATAGCTCCAGGGGAATCAGCGTCGCATCCTGGTGCACCTTGTACATCTGGAACACGTCATAGGTCGGCGTCAGGACTATTTTCTGTTTATCCGTCAGGATCATCGCCTGCAGCACATTGACCATCTGGGCGATGCAGGCCATCGTGATGCGATCGCAGTGCTGGTTGAAGATGTTCAGGTTGATGGCCGCCACGATGGCATCACGGAGGGTGTTCTGCTGGTAGAGAAAGCCACCGTTGCTGCCCGGCTCGACGTCGAACCAATCGCCCCACTCGTCCACGATCATGGCGATGCGCTTGTTGGGATCGTACTTATCCATGATGGCCGAATGCTGCCCGACCAGCACCTCCATGTGGAGTGTTTGTGCCATGGTCGCGTGCCACTGAGCCTCGGTGAAATCGGTCGCGGAGCCCTTGTGCGCCCAATTGCCGCTGGGAACGGTGTAATAATGCAGTGACAGGCCGTTCATGCGGTTGCCGATATGCGACATCAACACATCCGTCCAGTTAAAATCGGCGCCGTTGGCGCCGCAGGCGATGGATGTAATGCGATTGCCGGAGAGGCTCTTGGCGAACGTGTGGAATCGGCGGTAATTGTCGGAATAATACTCGGGCGTCATATCCCCGCCGCATCCCCAGCTTTCATTGCCAATGCCCAGGAACTTCAGCTTCCACGGCTTGTCGCGGCCGTTTTTGCGGCGCTCGTTGGCCAGCGCTGAATCGGAATCGGATGTCATGTATTCGATCCAATCCTTCATTTCCTGGGGCGTGCCGGTGCCGACGTTGGCGCAGACATAGGGCTGTGCGCCGATCTGCTCACAAAGGTCCATAAACTCGTGGGTGCCGAAGGCGTTGTCGTCGATGACACCACCCCAGTGCGAATTCAGTCGCCGGGGGCGCTGGGCGCGTGGGCCGATGCCGTCGCGCCAATGATATTCATCCGCGAAGCACCCACCCGGCCAACGCAGCACGGGCACGGACAGGCTCTTCAGCGCCGCGACCACGTCATTGCGAATGCCGCGCGTGTTGGGGATGGGTGAATCGGGACCGACCCAAAGCCCTTCGTAAACTCCCCGGCCCAGATGCTCGGCAAACTGGCCGTAAATTTCCTTGTGAATCGTCGCGCCGGGCTGGTCGGCATGAACCGTCATTTGCGCGGTGATTGTGGGCTCATCGTCCGCCATGGCCCGGGACGATACTTGCACGCAAAGAAAAGGTCCAAGGCCAAGCAGGAGGGATAAGAGCTTCATAATGAATGGTCATCCCCCGTCGTCGTTTCGCTGTGCAATGTTCCCAGCAGCGAAACCGTCGCGTTTTGCGGTTGCTGCCTGGGGGCTCTGGCGCCGGCCAGCCAGCGGGAGATATTTGTCGCGCTGCGCAACATGAAATTGACCGGTCGATCCGCAACGCGGTCCAGCGCAGGCTTGGGAAAGTATGCGCCGGTGCAGACAATCGCAAGCAAAACAACGTAGCTGAGAAGGTTCGCTTGCCAGGCCCATCGTCTGACCTCTCGCGGCGCCTTGGCACGATAAATAACGCGCATCATCAGCCACTCGACGGCCACGCTCATGAAGAAAAAAACCACGGTCAGCGTGAGTGCGGCCAGCGGCATCATCCAGAACAGATCTCGGTCATACGGCGGGAGCCACGGCGCCTGGAGAGTCACCGCGCGCACCATGTCGCTGACATGATTCGCTCCGGGCGGCCCCGCGAAGAAGCGCATTTCGATCAACGCCCACGCCAGCCAGACGAGCGGAATGCCCAGAAGCGTGGTCAGCACGTTCGCCGCTGTCGTGGAGCCCAGCGCCGAGGACCAGCCGATATGGAGAGATCGGCGGGCAACGAGGGCTTCGATAAAAATGACCGGCACTAACGCCAGCCATGCGAGGGGCCAATAAACGGCGATCATGGGCACGCCGATGTCACCGAGGAGCGCGGGCATGGTTATTCCCTTTCCCTGATAGTGTTTGTTCGGGTGTCCAAACGTATCGTATTCAACTGATGGTGTCGAGGAGCGGCAGCCGTTAGGCGGGGATGGCACCCATGGAAGGCGGGTGTTTTTCATTGATAGCGGCGCGCAAAATAAAACCGCCACGTCCGGATGGGTTGGTGGACGTGGCGGCTCTGGATCGATCGATCTGGGATGCGGGTTGACCAAGATCGTGCTGCTCAGCGAGCTGATGACCCAGTCGCAGTTTGCTCCGGACGAGGTGACCGGACATGTGCGTCAGGTGGCGTCGACGGCAAAGCAGCAGATCAAGGCTTTGGATGAAACGGTGTGGGCGATCAATCCGCGCAACGATACGGTGCCGGACCTGATCGACTACATTGCCCATTTTGCCGTGGAATCGTTGCGTGCGGTGGGGATTGAATGCATTCTGGATCTGCCCGACGACCCCCCGGATCTGCCGGTTCCATCCGAAAATCGCCACCACCTGTTCCTGGTTGTGAAAGAGGCAATCAATAACGTGATGCGGCATTCGCAGGCGCGCGAGGTCCGCATGCGTATCACCGTTTCATGCGATGGCATTGCGATCGAGATTTCGGACATTGGACGCGGTTTTGTGAGCGCGCCCGGCGGACCGGGCCAGGATGGCCTGCGTAATATGGAACAGCGGATGCGGGACATCGGTGGCAACTTCGCCTTGCAAAGCGGTCCGGAATCGGGAACCAAGGTGTCATTGAACTATGCCTGGCGGGCTCGGGGCCGGATTCTGAGCGCTGATCCGCGTTAAAATCGCATGTCCATTTCCATTTCCATTGTCGAAGACGACGCTGAGACCCGCGCCAGCCTTGCCGAGCTTGTTCGCAAAACGCCAGGTATGACCTGCCTGAGAACTTATCCGACGGCCGAAGCGGCGCTGGAGAAGGTGCCGACCGAGCAGCCCGGGGTCCTGCTGGTGGACATCCGCCTTCCGTGCATGTCGGGGATCGAATGCGTTTCGCGGCTGAAAGAGAAGCTGCCTGGCCTGTGCGTCCTGATGCTCACGACCTATGATGAGCGCGAATTGATATTCGATTCGCTGCGGGCGGGGGCGACCGGATACATCCTGAAGAATTCCTCGCGCGAGGAACTTGTGCACGCGATCGAGCAGGTGCACATGGGCGGCGCGCCCATGTCGATGCCCATCGCCCGCAAGCTGGTGAGCTATTTCCATCGGGCGCCGCGCTGGACGCCCATTGAAGAGATGACCGGACGGGAAAAGGAAGTCCTGACGCTCTTGGCGAGGGGCCATCAATACAAACAGATCGCCGAAAAGCTGGGGATTTCCCTGGATACCGTCCGCACGCATATCAGACACATTTATGAGAAGCTGCACATCCGCTCGCGCACCGAGGCGGCGGTGAAATTCATGGAAGCCAGGCGGGATTGAACGGCTTAATTCGCCGCCGAGTCCCCTTCTGCACAATCGCTCCCCCTGTCGCATAAAACCAAAAGAATTTGCGAACCGGGATCGCGCGGCTAGTGTTTGGCCGGTACGATCTGCGATCCGTCGGTGTGCTTTGTCCTTTTGCCAGGGAGTGACACCATGCAGGAATTCCTTAGCTTTCGTAAGTTCATCACGCCCCTTTTCATTCAAATCATCTTTTGGATCGGGGTGGTGGTGACTGTGATCAGCGGGCTGGTGTCGGTCATCGCCGGGGCCAGCGCGCACTTTGGCGGAGGACAGATGGTGTTGACCGGGATATTAATGATTCTGGTCGGCCCAATTGCCGTCCGAATCTATTGTGAATTACTCATGGTGATCTTCCAGATATACAACGAGCTGGTCAGCATCCGGACGCGCATGGACGGAAGCGCGCCGCCACCGGTATCCGGTTTCCCCGTAACCCCGATTTCCCCGGTGGGATAAACGGAGACAAATCTACATCTGCGTCGCCAGGATTTTGTCGATCCGGGAGAGCTCGTCGCTGGTGAACGGCGCGGCGTTCAGCGATGCGGCGTTGTCCTTGATCTGCTCGGGGCGGCTGGCGCCGATCAGGGCGCTGGTGACGCTGGGAAAACGCAGGACCCACGCCAACGCCATCTGGGCCAGTGATTGCCCGCGCGCCATCGCCAGCTCATTGAGTGCACGAGCCATCGCGACTTTTTGGGGGGTGATATTATCCGGCTTGAGAAATTGGTCCCCCGAACCGGCGCGCGATTCGGCCGGGATTCCGTGAAGATATTTATCCGTGAGTTGGCCCTGGGCCAGTGGGCTGAAGCAGATCACGCCCAGGCCCAGGCGCTCGGTCACTGCAAACAGATCGCGCTCCGGAACGCGATGCAGCATGTTGTACACGGGCTGATGAATGATCGGCCTGGCCAGGCGGTCGCGTTGGCAGATTGAGATCGCCTCCGTGGTCTGCGCGCCCGAATAGTTGCTGATCCCGGCATACAGCGCCTTGCCGCTGCGCACGGCATGGTCGAGCGCCCCAAGCGTTTCGTCCAGCGGCGTATCGGGATCGGGGCGATGCGAATAGAAGATATCGACATAATCCAGCTTGAGCCGCCGCAGTGACGCGTCGAGGCTGGCCAGCAGATATTTTCGCGAGCCCCACTCACCGTACGGCCCGGGCCACATCAGATAGCCGGCCTTGGTGGAGATGATCAACTCGTCGCGATATGCGGCGAGATCTTGCTTGAGAATTCGCCCGACGCGTTCCTCGGCGCTGCCCGGCGGCGGGCCGTAATTGTTCGCCAGGTCAAAATGCGTAATGCCCAGATCGAAGGCGGTGAAGAGCATCCGTCGGCAATTTTCGTGGAAGGCTGATTCATCCGCGTGCCGACCCGCATCGGTTCCGACCCCGCCAAAATTATGCCAGCAACCCAGCGAGATCACTGGAAGAAGCAAACCCGACCGGCCGCAGCGCCGGTAAAATCCCTTGGCGGCGTTGTCGTATCGATTGGCTTGAGCTTGGTAGGTCATGGTTATGCTCGCCAAACTTAGCGGCGGACAGAACCACACTCAAGTAAGATTTCCGGTGGATATGGATCGAGCGAACGACCAGGAGATATTCCAAGCTGCACTTGCTCACCATCAGGCCGGGCGGCTTGCTGCGGCCGAGACGCTTTATCGCGACATACTCGCTCGGCAACCCCGACATGCCCCGGCATTGCACTGTCTCGGGGTGATCGCGTATCGGACAGGACGCCGTGATGTCGCCGCCGATCTGATTCATCAATCGCTGGCGGCCCAACCCGGCAATGCCGGGGCGTGTTGCGATCTGGCGGGCATTCTTAAGGAAAACGGTGAATTGGATCAGGCGATCGCCGCATATCGCCAGGCCATCGCGCTCAAACCGGATCTTGCCGATGCTCATAACAACCTGGGCAACGCGCTTTGGGAAAAACATCAGGTGGAAGAGGCGATCTCCCATTACCGCCAGGCAATCCAATTGAAGCCGGATTATCCGGAAGCATTCAGCAATCTTGGCAATGCGTTGCGGGACAAGGGGCAGCTGGAAGAATCCATCGTTGCCTGTCGAACCGCAATCCAGCTCAATCCCAACTATCCACAGGCGCACAACAATCTGGCAAATGCGCTCAGAGAGTCCGGTCAAACGCACGAAGCGATCGCGGCTTGTCGAGTCGCCATTGGGCTGAAGGCCGACTTCGCCGAAGCGCATGGGAATCTCGGTCTCGCGCACAGCGATGCGGGCCAATTGGACGAGGGGATCGCCGCATATCGTCACGCCCTTACGCTGCGGCCGAACTATGCCCAAGCGCATTACAACCTCGCCAACGCGCTCCGAGACAAGGGCCAGCAGGTAGCGGCTGCAGCAGCGTATCGCCAGGCGATCGCGCTAGCGCCCAATTTCCCCGACGCCTTCAACAACCTGGGCAATCTCCTGAATGATTTGGGCCGAACGCACGAAGCGATCGCCGCGTATCATCAGGCGATCGCGCTGCGGCCTGATATGGCGCAGGCGCATACCAATCTGGGCAACGCGCTGGCGGACCAGGGGCGATTGGACGAAGCGATTGCCGCCGCCCGCACCGCGGTTGCGCTGCCGCCGGAATCTCCAGAAGCGCGCGCCAGTCTCGCCAATATATTGTGGCAGAGCGGCCGGTTCGAAGAGGCGATCGACGCTTGCCGGGTGGCGATTCAACTGAAGCCGGACTTTGGCAAATCTCACAACATTCTGGGTAACGCGCTCAAGGACAGCGGGCAGGTGCAGCAGGCCGTGGCGGCGTATCGAAAGGCGGTCGCGCTTTGCCCCGACGATGCGGTGGCGCACAGCAACCTGGTCTACGCATTACATTTTCATCCCGATTACGACGCCCCGGCGATCGCCAGGGAAGCGTCGATCTGGAATCTTCAGCACGCCGAGCCGTTGAAAACGTCGATCCAGCCGCATGCCAACGATCGCGATCCGGATCGGCGATTGCGCATCGGTTACGTTTCGCCCGATTTTTTTAGGCAGGCTGAATCGTTCTTCACTGTGCCGCTGCTGGAAGCGCACGACCACGAGAAATACGAAATCCATTGTTACGCCAGCGTCCTGCGCCCGGATGACATCACCGACCGTCTGCGCCGCAGCGCGAATGTCTGGCACGACGTCGTCGGCTTGCGGGACGCCGATCTGGCCGAGCAGATCCGGCGCGACCAGATCGACATCCTTGTCGACCTGACGATGCATATGAACCGCAACCGCCTGCTGGTTTTCGCACGCAAGCCGGCGCCGCTGCAGTTCACGTGGCTGGCATATCCGGGCGGCACCGGAATGCCCAGCATCGATTGCCGCATCACCGACGCCCACATGGACCCGGCGGATCGCCCGGACGATGCCTACGCGGAAGAATCCATGCGCCTGGCGGATTGCTGGTGCTGCTACAATCCGCTGAGCCAAATCGAGCCCGCGGCGCCGCGGCGGGCGGGACCGATATCCTTCGGTTCTCCGAATAATCCATGCAAGTTGAACCCGCCAATCCTGCAGGTGTGGGCAGACCTGATGAAGCAGGTGACGGACTCACGGCTGTTGCTGCTGACCGCCTCCGCAGAGCAACAGAAGCGAATCGGCGATTTGTTCGAGCAAGCCGGCGTGGCGCCCGGGCGGTTGACGTTCGTGTCGCGGCTATCGCGCGTGGCATACCTGCGGCTCTACGACCAGATCGACATCGCACTGGACACGCTTCCCTACAATGGGATCACGACGACGTGCGATGCGCTGTGGATGGGCGTGCCGGCAATCAGCGTGTGTGGAAAAACGGCGGCTGGGCGAGCGGGGCTGAGCATCTTATCCACGGTCGGACTGCCGGAATTGGCCGCGCAGACGCCGGAGCAATTCATTCGCATCGGAATTGAGTTGGCTAGCGCCGCGCCGCGCCGGGCGGAATTGCGCGCAATGCTGCGCCACCGTATGTCAGCATCGGCGTTGATGGACGCCAAGGGATTTGCACGAAAGATGGAGGATGCGTACCGGGTTGCATGGCGGCGCTGGCGCGCGGAGGAATAGCAGGCGCATCGGCCACCGTTTCAGATGCAATGCAGTCTAAAGCGCCATGGATTTGCGTCGCAGGGCTTTGAGCAGACCCAAAGCGCCCAGCAGGCCAAGGCCGCTCCAGGCGGCCGAGGGGAGAGGGACGGCCGGTGTGACGCCGGTGCCGGGGGATGTAACGGTGACATCGTTGGAGGCGATGAACGAGTCCACGTCGATCCCGACGTTGGCGGTGAATAACATTTCGTAGGTCATCGAGCGGGCGCCCACGGGAATGTCGACGGCGGGTGGGGTGACAAGCAGCCAGCCGCCGGTGTTCGAGAGTTGGCCGCTGTTGTAGCCGCCGCTGAGGGTGGTGCTACTGGCGTTCTGGAAACTGATGATGATTTCGGCCTGATCATTGGGTGTGCCACCCTGATCCAGCGACTGTTCGTAGAATGAAACGTTAAAGGAATCCGTTCCGGCGTCGATGTTGGCGGCGGTAAGTCCGGTGCCTGCGCCCACGAGGTTAACGACCTGACTGAGCGACCCGGTGGAAGTAAGACCCAAGGCCGAGCCGCCGTAGAAGCAAAATGTGCTTGCCGGAGGAATGAACAACGAGGTGCCCTCAAAGGTTCCACCGCTGTCCCTGCCGGGATTGGTGCCACCGCCTACGGTCCAATCCGACACCGTGCCTGGGTCGATCCCTGTGCCGAGCGAGGCATCGGGGTTGAGCAACAGATTCGCGGAGGTCGTGGCGAGGCCGACGGCCGGTAACGCGCCAATTACGAGCGCAGCAACGCCGATAGATATGAATTTCATGTTCCTGCCCTTCCTTTTTCGAGATGCGGATCAGACCGATCAACGACTCCAGATAAGTCCGATAATAGATTCTTGCTGCCCATGGTGTCAATCATAATTTTTTGTGGTTGGGGTGTCCGATCGTCCGCTTCGCAAAAGCGAGGGGCCATGTAAAGAAAAGCGCTTGATATATTCCAATATAGGAATATAATCCTGACATGGCGCGAGCGGCGGTGACGTTGGACGTTTTCAGTGCGGTCGCCGAGCCAAAGCGCCGCCGGATGCTGGATGTACTGGGCGACCGACCGATGGCCGTCAACGATATCGTCGGGCTTCTGCGCTGGCCGCAGCCGCAGGTCTCAAAACATCTGGGCGTGCTGCGGGAAGTCGGGCTGGTGAATGTCACGCGCCGCGGGCGGCAGCAGATTTACAAAATGAGTGCTGAACAACTCAAGCCAATCCACGACTGGGTCAAAACGTACGAACGGTTCTGGACGGATCAATTACATCGCATCAAGGCGAGCGCCGAGGCGAAAGTCAGACATCGAGAAAACCCCAACCAAAGGAGCGATCATCATGGATAACTCATCCATTCCAGCGAGCCTGTTGTTGAATATTCGCAAGGAAATTCAGATCGACGCGCCGGCTGGAATTGTCTTCCAGTCGGTGTTGGACATGTGCGGCCCGGGGCTGACGGGGATGGATGGAACCCCGATGAACCTGACACTGGAAGCGTGGCCCGGCGGGCGCTGGTTCCGCGACCTGGGAAACAAGACGGGGCATCTGTGGGGACACGTTCAGGTGATCAAGCCGCCAAAGCTGTTGGAGCTCGTGGGCCCGATGTTCATGTCATACCCCGCGATTTCGCACGTGCAGTACAAGCTTGAAGAAAATGCCGGCAGGACCACCCTGACGCTGTCCCATCGAGCCATCGGCGACATCGCGCCCGAACATCGTGAGGGCGTGAACAAGGGATGGGAAGATATTTTATCGAAAATTAAAGAGCGTTCGCGGCGATGAAGGCTATCATTTCATATTATCTGATCATGGAGTCATCTTATGAGCAGCGCGTTGGATATCGGGAAGAAGCTGGTCGATTTGTGCAAGAATAATAAGAGCATGGAGGCGATCGAGACGCTGTACGCGCCCAACATCGTCAGCATCGAGGCGCAAAGCGGACCTTCGATGCCCGCGCGCACGGAGGGGATTGCCGCCATCAAAGGCAAGAACGAATGGTGGTACAAGAATCACCAGGTTCACAGCGGCGAAGTGAAAGGTCCCTGGCCGCACGGCGAGCGGTTCATCGTCTATTTCAAATATGATGTCACCGCCAAAGGCGGCCCGATGGCCGGCAAACGGTTCACGATGGAAGAGACGGGGCTGTATACCGTCAAGAATGACAAGGTGGTGCAGGAAGAGTTTTTCTATTCGATGGAGTGAGTCGAGGCACGTATTCTTCCAATCGCCTCCGCGCAGGCGACAACAGAGCCTGCCCGTGTCCCGCCGTTTTCAGGGTGGATACGGGCCGGCTCTTTCTGTTTAACGCAGCTCTTTTACAGGTCAGTTTCGACGTGATCGCGCCGCCATTCATTTCCATGTGCGCCCCCCTATAATTCCCCGGCCTGTGGAAATGGAGACGGATTGAGCGAGCGATATTTTCTGCATAAGTTCGAGAACGGCCTGACGTTCGTCGCGGAGGAGCTGCCGGCGGTGCAATCGGCAGCGATGACGCTGATGATCGCCGCGGGGGCGGCGGGCGATCCGATCCGACGGTGTGGCTCGGCCACCGTATTGGCCGACCTGGTGTTGCGCGGGGCGGGCGCCCGGGACAGCCGACAATTGACCGATTACCTGGATAGCCTTGGCCTGCAGAGGGCGGGAAGCGTCGGCGTGCATCACACGCGGTTCGCCTGCGCGGGGCTGGCGGCGCGGGTCGTGCAATCGCTGGAGGTCTACACCGATATCGTCCGCCGGCCCCGGCTGCCGCAGGACGGGTTCGCGGCGGCGCGGGACCTGGCGATGCAGTCGCTTTCGGGATTGGAGGACGATCCGCGGCAGAAACTGCTGGTGAAGCTGCGCGAGCGATTCCTGCCCGCGCCGCTGGGGCGAAATCCCACCGGGGATCCGAAGGATTTGGCCAAGCTGACGTTGACGATGTGCCGCGATGACTGGCAGCGCCGCTACCAGGCGAAAGAAGCCATCCTGGCGATGGCTGGCAACATCCATTTCGCGACGGTGCGGGACGAGATCGGCCGGCGCCTGGGCGACTGGGCCTCCTGTGCGCCACCGGCGCTGCGCCTGCGACCTCATGCGCAGCGCGCGCACCACGAAATACACATGAGCGAGCAGACGCATATCGGCCTGGCTTATCCGGCGGTGCCGGAGACGGATGCGGATTATTATGTCGTTCGCCTGGCGGTGGAGGTATTGAGCGGCGGGATGAGCGGGCGGCTGTTCACCGAAATCCGCGAGAAGCGCGGTTTGTGCTACAGCGTCTGGGCGGGATATACCGCGACGAAAGAATTGGGAGGGATTCTCGCTTACGCCGGCTCCAGCAACGATCGCGCCCAGGCGACACTGGACTGCTTGATCGGCGAGATCCATCGGCTTTCCAATGGCATTACCGCGGCGGAGCTGGACCGCGCCAAGACCGGCCTCAAGGCGGCGACCATCATGCAGGGTGAAAGCACCTCGGCGCGGGCGGGAGCCATCGCCCACGACTATTTCATGCGCGGGCGGGTGCGGACGCTGGATGAAATCAAAAGCCAGATCGATCGCGTCAGCGTGGAGCGCGTGAATGATTATCTCAAGCGCAATGCGCCGGGACCGTTCACGGTCGTGACAGTGGGACCGAAGGAATTGGAAGTTAAATAATGACGAAGCTCGAATGACCAACACGAATGAACCAATGTCAGTGACCTTTAACCATCATCAACTTCCCAACGGCCTGGACATCATCGGCGAATCGAACGGGGATTCCCATTCGTTCGCGGCGGGGCTCTATGTGAACACCGGAAGCCGCGATGAATCGCGGGCGGTCAACGGTGTATCGCACTTCCTGGAACACATGATGTTCAAGGGTTCCAGCAAGTACACGTGGGAAGACGTCAATCGCATCTTCGACGAGATCGGCGCCAACTACAACGCCTACACGAACCAGGAAAACACGGCTTATTTTGCCAATGTCCTGCCGGAGTTTACGGAGCGGGCGATCGAGCATCTGTCGCTGCTTCTGCGGCCGGCGATCAGGGCGGAAGATTTCGAGACGGAAAAAAAAGTCATCCTGGAAGAGATCGCGATGTACCTGGACGATCCCGGGCATCGGGTTTACGAGGCGCTGATGCAGGCGCACTTCGGGAACCATCCGCTAGGCATGAGCGTGCTGGGGACGGCCGAATCGATCCGGGAATTGAGACGTCAACAGATGATGGAATATCTGCACAGGCGATACGGCCCGGGGAATATCGTGCTTGCCGCCGCGGGGAAATTTGATTTTGATCGCCTGGTCACGCTGGCGGAGAAATATTGCGGATCATGGCAACCCGCCAGCGCGCCGCGCGAACAGGCAACGCCGGTGTTTGAATCGCGGCGCAAATCGCTGGTCGATCCCAAGCTGAACCGGCAATACATCATGGGCATGACTCCCGGCCCCAGTGGGCAGGATCAGCGGCGATTCGCGGCGCGCGTGCTGGCCGACGTCATCGGCGATTCCGACGGCAGCCGATTCTATTGGGCGCTGGTCGATAACGCCTTGGCGGAGGAAGCGGACCTGGGGTTCTATCCGCATGACAGGTGCGGCAGCTATTACTTCTCCCTGGTGGCCGATCCCAAACGATCGGATGAGGTCTTGCAGATTGCCAAACGGGAATTGACGCGCGTCAAATCCGATCTGACGGACGAAGAAGTGGAGCGCGCCAAGAACAAGATCGGCAGCGGCGTGGTACTGGAGGGCGAAGTCCCGATGGGCCGCCTGCGTGCCATCGCCGGCCAATGGCTCTATACCAGGGAATATCGCTCGCTGGAGATGGACCTGGCGACGTTGATGTCGATCACGCCTGGTTCGTTGCGGGAATTGATGGTCGAGTTCCCGTTCGAGCCGATGACGGTTGTGACCCTGGGTCCCGAGGGAAGCAATGAATGATGAATCGACCAGGTCATTGATCATCGATCATTGCATCCTGGTTTCTCCGCGGCGCTGGCGTTCGGTGGCTTTCTGAAGCGTGCGTTTCTCCCACCAGGTGAGGGACTGCATTCCTTTAGCGCCGACTTTTTCGAGGATGGCGTCGATCTTGCGTTGTTCCTTGCGTGCCTGGGCGGCGCGTCTCGCGGCGGCGCGGGCCCAGCCGGCCTGCTGCCATTTCCGTTTTCGCGGTCCACCACTGTCCTGGGCGCTGGCGGCGATCGCGGCATCGAGCGGTCCGGCTCCCTCGGCCTGCAATTGTCGGCGACGAGAATAAGAGCTGGAGAACAGCAGGACCCAGACAATCAAACCAATGAATTGCTGATTGACCAGCGCGAAAGCGCACATCGGCACGGCCAGCACCATCCCGATGATGCACGTTGCGTTGATCGCGCTGTGTTCACCTACGAACGGAGTCAGGATGGCATCCAGAAGATAACCGCCGTCGAACCAGTAATATGGAAGCACGTTGATCAAAATCAGGCCCCAGTTAAGCACCAGCACGCAAAGCAGGATCATATCGCTCAGGGTTCCCAAGCCTGGTTCAAGTGGGAAAGGCGAAGTGCTCAAAGCGCTCAACGGATTCCATGGCAGCCGGACCAAGACGCCGCGCGAGGCAAAAAACGCCGCCTCGGCGGCCAGGACGAGGACAAGATTAACGGCAATCCCGGCGCCGAATGCGGCGAAACGCGGCCACGCACCCGGTGGAACTTCCGGAAAACTAAGCCCACCCGCGGGCCAGAGCATGAAATCATCGTGCCTTCCTCCCACCGCCTGCGCGGCCAGACGATGGCCAAAATCGTGCAGCATCAGGATGACGAAAAGCACACCGATATAAATCGCCAGCAGAAGATCCGATGCCTCGCGCGCCAGCGAAGCAACGGCAAATCCCACCTGCAACAACAGCCAGAAATGGAGTCGCACCCGGGCGCCGAGCCACGTGCCGAATGGGATGGAAAATCCCAATATGGCGGCCGGATTGCTGAAATAATCTTCGCCTCCACCCCCCCGGTTGTAATCACGATTCTCAAAGCCCACGCAGTTTCCTCAGAAAAGTCGCCTTAGAAAGTCGTAGGCCGAATTGTACCACAGTAATGGAGTGGCATGAGCCTGCGGGGGTGACGCTCAGGGCAGCATATCGGCCACGCTTGCGGACGCCTGGGCCGCCAGCGGCTTGATCTGATCGGTGGGATTGAGGACAGTCCGATCGCCATACGTCCAGCCAAAGCGCGCCGAAGTATCCGCGATCGGGCGGCGGAATACTTCCAACTTGCGGTCGATCAGGTTGATGATCCAGTAATCGGCGATGCCGGCACTGGCGTAGAGGCTGGATTTGACGGTGCGATCAAACTCGAGCGAAGTATCGCTAACCTCGACAATAAGTAGTGCCTTGTCGGGATGCGCACTGCCGACGTAGTCGCGCGGCGTGCCGGGAACGACGGCGATATCTGGCTCCGGCTCGGTGGAATTCGCCACGCGCAACGGGCCTTGAACCCGCACCACATGGTTATCCCCAAATATATGCCGGAGAATCTCGGAAATCAGGCAGACAGATGCAAAATGCTCAGTCCCTTGCGGCGCCATATCAATGATCTCCCAGTCAATCAACTCGACGCGTTGATCGTTGAAGAAGCCCAATTCGCCAAGGCGATAATATTCGTCGATCGTCCAGCGACGAAGCGTGGGAGGAGCGGCTTGGGGGGATAAACGCTGAATCATTTTGCTGCAGGCCCATTATAACCGCGGCATCGGCAAGCGCGCATTCGCAGGCTACAATATGGGGATATGCCCTCCACAGAACCGCGAAAATTCACGGTGGCGGATCTGCGCGCCGCCCGGGATTCTGGCCGAAAAGTACCCATCCTGACTTGTTACGACTACCCCATGGCCAGACTGATGCAGGAAGCGGGCGTGCCGGCGCTGCTGGTTGGAGATTCAGCGGCCAGCGTGATCCTGGGACACGACAGCACGCTGCCGGCCACGCTGGATTTCATGATCGAGCTGACCGCGGCGGTGCGGCGCGGAGCGCCCCGATGCCTCCTGATCGCCGATATGCCTTTCGCGTCTTATCATGCCTCGGCGGCGCAAGCATTTAAGAGCATCGCGCGGATGGTGCAACTTTCCGGCTGCGACTGTGTGAAAATAGAGGCGGCAGCAAGCCATGCCAGCCTGATTGGCCGGTTGGCGGATGCGGGTGTCGCGGTGATCGCGCATCTCGGTTTGCGGCCGCAGGCGATTGGAATATTGGGCGGATACAAAGCGCGCGGTCGCACCGCAGCCGAGGCGGAGCAGATCGTGGCGTTGGCGGTGCGCCTGGCGCGAGCGGGGTCAACGGCGATTCTGCTGGAGGCTGTCCCGCCGGAGGTCAGCGCCGCCGTGGTTGACGCGATCAGTGTGCCCGTGATCGGATGCGGTGCGGGGCCGGCGTGCCACGCGCATGTGTTTGTCACGCACGACGCGCTGGGATTGACGGATCACAGGCCCAAGTTCGTGCCGCCGTTGGGAGATATCGCGAGCCCGTTGTTGGCATGCTTCCGCGAATATGTCCGCATGGTCAACAGCGGACAGTATCCGTCGGCCGAATATTCGTACGAGATGCCGGTGGAGGAGAAACGAGCTTTTGAGGCGAACAGAGTGAAGACCGCGAAATAAAATAAAACGCCACACGATTGCTATCGTGTGGCCTTCGATCAGGTCATACAGGAGTAACCAAACATGAGATCATGGCATTCCGGAGTCGGCGTGGCGGTCCTGAGCATGGGCGCCATCGTCGCGGGGTATTTTGGGGGCAGGCCGCTGCTGGATCGCGTGGAATTCGCGCAGGCCGAGGCCCAGGTGCAGGCATCGCGCCAGGAGTTGGCGACTGTCGAAGATATGTCGACGGTATTCCGTCACGTCGGCAAGGTTGTCGAGCCGTCTGTCGTGGAAATCGTGATTCATAAGAAAGTGCAGCAGCGCATGTCTTCCCCGGAAGAGGACCTGATGCGCCGATTTTTCCGCGATCATGGGCAGGACATGCCCTTCGACAATGGCCCGGGTAACAGCCAGGAATATGAACAGATCGACAAGGGCAGTGGCGTCATCATGGAGGCGTCGGATGGGTATGGCTACATCCTGACCAACAACCACGTCGCCGGTGATGCGACGATCATGGACATCATCCTTTCCGATGGCCGGATCATCAAGAACGGCAAGACGCTGGGCGCCGATCCCAAGAGCGATCTGGCGGTTGTTCAGATCAAGGCCGACCGACTCATCCCCGCCAAGTGGGGCAACAGCGATGAGCTGGAGAAGGGGGACTGGGTAATGGCCTTCGGTTGTCCGCTGGGATACATCGGGTCGATGACCCACGGGATTGTCAGCGCGCTCAACCGCTCGGACGTACTACCCAACAGTGGCACCGATTATGAGAACTTCATCCAGGTGGATGCGCCGATCAATCCCGGCAACAGCGGCGGACCACTGGTCAACATCCACGGCGAGGTGGTCGGCATCAATACCGCCATCGCCACGCGCAGCGGAATGTTTGAAGGCATCGGCTTCGCCATTCCGTCCAACCAGGCCAAGGATGTTTTCTATGCCCTCAAATCCCATGGCAAAGTCGTCCGCGGCTGGCTGGGGATCAGCATCAAAGACGTGGGTCCGGAAAATATCGGGCTGGCCAAAAGCTTTAATTTCACCGGAACTGCCGGAGTGTTGGTGAACGAGGTGTTCCCCAACACCCCGGCCTATGGCAAGCTGCAAGCTGGCGACATTATCGTTGGACTCAATGGGACGGCGATTGCGACCAATCAGCAGCTTCGCAATATGGTGGCCGACGCAGCTCCGGGAACCAAGCTGACGATCAAATTCATGCGCGACGGAAAAGAGCAGACCGCCGACGTCCAGGTTGCCGATCAGCCCGCGGACCTGACGGCGTTTGCCGGCTACGGCGGCCAAGGTGCCCCCCGGCAGGACGGGCGCGATCTGGCGCCGTCGGTCACCACCAAGTGGGGTCTTTCACTGCGAACGCTCGATGCGGCGGCCGCCCAGAAGATCGGCATGCCCGATCTGAAAGAAGGCGCGCTGATCACCGACGTGGCGCCCACATCGCTTGCCTCCGAAGCGAACTTGCAGCCCGGCGAAGTGATCACCGAGGTCGGCAACGTCAAGGTTCACAACGCCCGAGAGGCCGACGACGCGCTGTCCAGCGCCAATCCCAAGGATGGTGTGCGGCTGTACGTCGCCACGCCGCAAGGCTCGACGTTCGTTTTCCTGCAGAGCGATCAGGGGAATTGAGCAAGTGTGTCCCAGCCCCGCATATTCATGCGGGGCTTTGAGGCGACGGGTCTTTACTTGCTTTCCGACCAGCCGCCGCCCAGGGCCTTGTACAGGGCGACAAAGTCCGCGGAGACCTGTTGCTCGCTCTGCGCCATGGAAGTCTGGGCGGCAAACAAATCGCGCTGGGCGTCCAGCACCGATAGAAAATCGGTGCTTCCCTTTTCGAATAATTCCGTGGAAAGCTCGACCGATCGCTCGTTGGCGGCCACCGCGTCACGCAGCGCCTGCAGGCGGACCTGCTCCCGATTGCACGCCACCAGTGCATCGTCCACATCGGACATGCTCTGCAGGACAGCCTTGCGATAAGCCGCCAGCGCTTCGGCCTGGCGAGCGTTCTGGACCTTGATGTTGGAATCGACCTTCCCGGCGTCGAAGATGTCCCAAGTCACGCCCGGGGCGATGTTGTAGAACCGGCTCGAATAATCGAACAGTTGCTTGAACGTGCCCGCCTCGGTTCCCAAGGCGCCGGTGACGGAAAATTTCGGGAACAGGTCGGCCGTGGCCACGCCGATCTGCGCCGTCGCCGCGGCGAGCTGGCGCTCGGCACGGCGAACATCGGGCCGGCGACGCAGCAGCTCGCTGGGGATGCCCGGTGGGACGCTGGTCGGACCGACCGGGATCGGGCCCGCCGCACTCAGTTCGCCCGACAACGCGCCCGGATCCACACCCAGCAGGATCGAAAGGTGATGAATGCTCTGGCGAATCTCGGTTTCGAAACTGGGGATTGTCGCGGCGGTGGTGGCGACCTGGGCTTCCTGCTGGGCGACGTTGAGATATGGAATCAGCCCGCCCTCGGCGCGGCTGCGCGTCAGTGCCAGGGTCTGCTGCTGGCTGGCCAGATTATGCTGGGCGATATCGAGCTGGAACTGGGCGCCGCGTAGCTCGATATAATCGACGGCCACTTCCGCAAGCAGCGTGATCTGAACGTCGCGCAAATCATCGACGGAAGCCTGAAGATTGTACGTGGCCGCCTCAATCCCCCGGCGCGTGCCACCGAAAATGTCGATTTCCCACGTGGCATCCAGACCAGACTGCCAGAGGCCATAAGTGAGCGCCGGAGCGCCCGGAGCCGCCCCCGAACCGTTGAACGCGCCCGAGATGGCCGACAGGCCGGGGATGTTGCTGCTGAAACGGCTGTAGGTGTACGAACCGTTGGCATCGATCTGTGGGAACAAACCGGAGGCGACGACACCGCGCTGGGCGCGGGCTTCGAGGATGCGGTTCAGAGCCGCGGTGATATCAAGATTACCCGCCACCGCGCGGTCGATTAGCGAATTGAGTTTGGCATCATTGAACGTAGTCCACCACGCCTGGTAATCGGCCGGTGGCTGGTCCGCGGAAATCGGCTGGGTTGTCGGGCGCGTGACGCTTTGCGTGGTCGGCTGCGTCGCCGAGTTCAGCTCGCTGAACTGCTCGGGCATGGGCATGTCGGGCTGTTTGTAATCCGGCCCGACTGTGCAGGCGGTCGCCACCATTGCAACCGTCATTGCGACGGCCAGCCACCACAATCTCGTGTAAGTTTTCATAGTGAAGGGAAGCGCCTCACGACGGCGGCGGGTCCTCTCAGCCCTTGCCGATGGCGTAGCGACCTTCCAGGATCGCCCCGGCGCCCACGGCGATTGTAGGCGCGGCGACATCGCCTTTGATCTCGGCCTCGGGTCCCACGAAAACCGGACCCTGGCTGGTGATGTTGCCCTTCAGCTTTCCGCGCACCACCAGCCCGCCGCACAGCACCCGGTCGGCGACGATATTCCCCTTCTTCTCCACGGTGACGATGCCGCAGGTTTCGACACTGCGGCGGGCCTGGTAATCCTTGATCGCGACGTCTTCCAGGCGCAGGGATTTGTGACAGAATTTGCAGACGACGGTCATGGCCTTGCGCGCCACCGCCTGGCCCTGGCCGCAATGCAGACAAATCACCAGGGCGGAATCATCCCCCGATCCCTGCAAAGCGGAGATTGGCTCAAGCGGAAGCGGCATCTTGGACTATCGGCACAATCCCGGCGATTCAGCCAACCCGCGCCGGCTGCGGCTGTTGACCGACCGGCGGCATGGGCCGGGCCACCTGCACCGAAACTTTCGGCGGGATACCGGCGCCCTTGGCGGCCTCGGGCCCCACGCTGACGTGGCCGGAGAAAACCGCGCCTTCTTCCACCACCAGCTTGCTGGCGCGCAGATCGCCTTCGTAGCGGGCTGAGTTTTTCATTTCGATGCGGTCGGTTGCATGCAAGCCGCCACGCACTTCTCCCTCGACCAGGATTGACCCGGCCTCCACATCCGCCATCAGCTTGGCCTCCTTGGCCACGTGCAGCCGACCGGCGCTGTTGATCTTGCCTTCCACGCGGCCGTGAATCCGCATTCCCTTGTCGAAGCTCAGCTCACCCTTGAAATTAGCATCCGGACCAAGAATTGTCGGATACTCCTGAGATGATTCGGCCATGAAGTCCTCCTGAATGGTTTGGAAGTTCCCGGCAATCATTGCCGGAATGTCGCCGGCGATTATAGCGGCGCAACGGCGACTGACCAGTGCTCGCGGCCCTCGGACAGGAAATATTGCGTCGCCCGCGCCGCCTGCTACAAATGAGGCATGCCCAAAACCAAAGAGCAGTTGCTGAACAAGATCGCCGACACAGGCGTCGTCGCGGTCATCCGCGCCAATTCCAAGGATCAACTCCTGGGGATCGCGCTGGCGCTTTTGGCCGGCGGTGTCTGCGGCATCGAAGTCACCATGAGCACGCCCAAGGCGATCGCCGGGATCGAGATGCTGGCGGACGAGCTGGGCGATCGCGCCGTGATCGGCGTGGGGACGGTGATCGACGCGGCGACTGCCCGCGACGCCATCGCCGCGGGCGCCCAATTCGTCGTGTCACCCGTTTTTGACGAACAGATCGTGGCCACCACGCGACGATACAGCAAAATTATGATCCCGGGCGCGTTTACTCCAACCGAGATCCTGCGTGCCTGGACGGCCGGGGCGGATGTCGTGAAAGTCTTCCCCTCCACCGCCGTGGGCCCCGGCTATTTCAGGGACATCCTGGCCCCCCTGCCGCAACTTCGCCTGACGCCCACCGGCGGCGTGGACATCAAGAACGCCGGCGAATGGATCAAGGCCGGCGCTGTTTTCGTCGGCGCAGGTTCGTCGCTCGTGACCAGGGACGCGCTGGCCAAAAACGACTGGACCAGCGTCACCGCGAATGCCAAGGGCTTTGTGGAGGCGATAAAATCAGCTCGGACGATCTGATTTGTATTCTGTTGTCACCGCTCCCATTCGTCCGATAATGCCGATATGGATGTCATCCTAATCGGCGCTGGCGGGCATGGGCGGGTGGTGTTGGACATCCTTCGAGCCGGAGGGGTTCACAATCCCATCGGGTTTCTTGATGCCGATCCGCAGTTGGCCGGGCAGGCGATCAACGGCGTCGCGGTGCTGGGCCAGATCAACCTGCTTCCCAAGCTCAAATCGCAGAAGATCAAGGGCGCGATCATCTGCATCGGCGATAATCCAGCGCGGCGCAGTTACGCGCGGAAGCTGGTTGGGCAGGGATTCGAGTTGCTCAATGCGATTCATCCAGCCAGCCATGTTTCATCGATGGCCAAGCTGGGACGAAACGTGGTCGTGGCGGCCGGGGCGGTAATCTGCACCGATGCCCGCATCGGTGATAGCGCGATTATTAACACATCGGCGGTGGTGGATCACGAATGCGAGATCGGCCAAGCGGCCCACATCTGCCCCGCGGCGGCCCTGGCTGGACGGGTGCGCATCGGGGAGGAGTGCTTCATCGGCCTGGGGTGCCGGATCATCCAATGTATGCGGATTGGCGACCGCTCGGTGGTTGGCGCCGGGGCCGTCGTTATCCAGGACGTCCCCGACGATTCAACCGTAGTCGGTGTGCCGGCTCAAGTTATCAAAGCGGGCCGGACTGTTATGGAGCCGGCTGCATTTTAATTGAAACATCTCCAAAAGCTGATTGCCCACCAATGAAACCGCGATAAAATGTAGTAGGCGGAATACGCGGAGGAATAATGAGTTCTGTTTACAATCCCGAATCTGAAGTCATGGCGGAGATCGAACGGCTGGAATTGGAAGCCCGCGATATACGCCGCCGAGTTGAGCATGCGCGAACGCAGGACGACAAGCGCGTCCTCAACCGCCAGCTGCAGGAACTGGCCGAACAGATCGCACACCTGCGGCAGCGCTTGCCATAAGCGGCGTCTGCCAACGAAAATGCGTCATCGGGACCTCGTTCGCGGGGTCCTTCTTTTTTGGCGGTTGGCGGTTTATCCTGAGCGCCCCCGATGCGCCTGGTCATCCTTTGCCTGATCCTGCTCAGTTTCCTGATCTCATGGCTTTTGACGGGGATGATGCGGCGGCTGTCGGTGCGGATCGGCTTCGTGGATAAACCTGGCGGGCGGAAAATTCACGACAATCCCAAGCCGCTGGGCGGCGGGGTGGGAATTTTCTGGGGTCTGGCCCTGCCGATTATCATCGGCGCCGCCTATGTCGAATTGTGCCCACCCCCCGGCTATACGCTGGCCGCCAAATGGGTCGGCCCGACACCCGCCGCACGGATGCCGGCGTATTGGTCTGGGGCGCGCCAGAAAGTCCCGCTGGCCCTGGGCATCCTGGCGGCGGCGGCGGGGATGCATTTGTTGGGTTTGTGGGATGATCGCAAAGCGCTGGGGCCATATGTAAAGCTGGTGGCGCAACTGTCAATCATCACCCTGCTGGTCATCTGGGGTCACTTGCGCGTGCTGACACTTTTGGGCGTCGGACCATCCATCATCATTTCGGTCCTGTGGATCGCCGCCGTCACCAACGCGTTTAACTTTCTCGATAACATGGATGGTCTTTCGGTCGGCGTGGCATCAGTTTGTGCCACGGCGTTTCTGATCGCGGCGATGTCGATCGGTCAGTGGTTCGTACCCGCGGGGCTGGCGCTGCTTCTGGGGGCGATGCTGGGATTCCTGTGGCACAATTTTCCACCGGCGCGGATTTTCATGGGCGACGGCGGAAGTCTGCTGATCGGCATGGTCCTGGGCGTGCTGACGGTCTGCACGACCTATTTGCCTCCTGGAATAGGATTGGCCAACCGGTGGTATGCGGTGCTCGCGCCGGTCGTCGTCCTGGCGTTGCCCCTGTACGACCTGGCCGTGGTCAGCGTGATCCGGCTGATGCGCGGCAAGAGCCCGTTCGTGGGCGACACCAACCATTTCAGCCATCGGCTGGTAGCCCGCGGCATGTCCAAGCGCACGGCGGTGTTGTGTTTGTACCTGGTGACCGCCGCCACGAGCATCGCCGCGATCATGCTGCCGCACGTCAACAGCGATTTCGCGGTGCTGATTCTCGTGCAGACGGTGCTGATTTTGTGCATGGTGGCATTGCTGGAGCAGCATCCGTTGCGGCGGAACGAACAGAGAAATTCATAGGCCCGCATGTATCTGCGGGGCTTCGCGGTGATCGGACAGATGGGCAAGACGCAAACAGCCAGGAAGCCCCCCGCCACATCGTTTGATTGGCGCGGCACGCTGACGCAATGGGCGTTCGCCCTGGCGCTGGCGGTGGTGGTGGCGCGCTGCACGATGCTGGAGGCGCTGCGCGAATCCTTCGCCATCACGCCGGGGACCAAGCCGTATCCGCTGGGGCCCGGGCCGGCGTCGTCGCTGGCGCTCGACTTGCTCTGTTGCGTGCCCGCCCTCCTGGTCCTGGTCCGCCGCGCCGTCGATCGCAACTACGTGCTGCGCTGGAGCTGGTCGCAAGTCCTGCTGCTTCCCCTGATCGGCTGGATGGCGCTGAGCATCCGCTGGGCGGACGACAAATTCGCCACGATGGTCTCCACCGCCAATTTCGTCGGTGCGATGGCGCTGTTGTGGGCCGCGGGGCAACTGGTCCGAAGCTGGCTGCGCCTGCGGACGGTGGCGGCCATCGCCTTTGGGTTGCTGCTGCTCTCGCTGGCCTATGGGTTTTATTACAAGTTCTCCGAGATGCCTCTATTGATTGAGACCTTTCGCGCCAATGAGCCGCAGATGATGAAGGATCGGGGGAATGCGCCTCAAAGCTTTGCCGCCAAGCAATTCGAGAAAAAAGTGCTGAGTGGAGAAGTGATCGGATTCAACGCGTCCGCAAATTCCTTCGCGGCGATGGTGGTGCTGCTGATGACCATCGGCCTGGGCGTGGCCATCCAGCGCTTGGCGGACCGCGATAACGTGGGATGGACGATCGCCCTGGCGATCACAGCACCGCTAGCCGTCTGGCTTCTGGTTTATACCAAGACAAAGGCGGCGCTGGTGACGCCGCTCATCACCGTCGCGATGCTGGCAGTGATTTGGAGATGGCGGGCGTCGCTGGCCGAACATTCCCGGCGATGGTTCTGGATCGCTGTTGCCGCGGTGCTGACGGTGATGGCAGCAGTCGTCGGCCATGGGATGCGCCATCATGGCCTACCCAGTGACAGCCTGAATTTCCGCTGGCGGTATTGGGTGGCAACCGCGCGGGTGTTTCGCCGCCATCCGATTCGCGGCGTGGGTTGGGAGAATTTCTATCTCTATTACCTGCGTGACCGGCTCTACTCGGCGTCCGAGGAAATCCGCGACCCGCACAACCTCATCATCCGATTCTTCGTGGAGCTGGGTGTGGTCGGGGGCGTGCTGATGTTGGCGTGGCTCGGCCGGTTATGGTGGGAATTGACCCGGCCCATTTCTCCGCCCGTGGCCGTCATACCCCAGCAGCGAGTTTCGACGACTCTTTATTTTCTAACTGCTATCAGCGTTGGCGCAATGATCATAAACGTCGGAGCTGGCTTGGATTTGGGGAATTTCTGGTACTGCCTTGTGGAACTGATCAAAAGATTCTTTGAGATTTGCCTGATGATCATCGGGTCCGTACTGGTCATTTTCCGAAATATTGAGCCTCCCAAGATCGACGATCGGCCGGCGCCGTGGATTTTGTACGGAATCCTGGTCGGCCTGGGCGTTTTCCTGATCCACAACCTGATCGAGTTCTCGCTCTTCGAGCCGGGGTTGCTGTGCCTGTTCGCACTGCTGGCCGGATCGGCGCTGGGCGTGCGACAACCGTCGGTGGCCGGTCGGCGACGACGAACGGCGGTCGCCATCGGCGTGCTGGCGGTTGCGACTGTGCTGTGGCTGGCAGCCGTGATCGGATTGTATGCACCCACTGCCTTAGCCGAATCCGATGCGCACAGGGGCGATGCCGCTTTGCGCCAGAATCAGTTGACCGCGGCGTTCGGGGATTTTAGCTCGGCCTGGCTTGCGATGAAGATCAACGCCGACTACGCCTTCCGCGCCGCCCAGGCGCTGCACTATGAGGCGGCGGCGGCGCTGCATCCCGGCGGGAGCCGGCTTTCGACCGTTCCCGCGCTGGCGCTGCAAATCCAGGCGTATTATGACATCGCCATCGAGCGCAACCCCGCCGCGGTTGGCCCATATCTGTGGCGCGCCTCGTTCGCGATGATGATGCACGATGGCGAGCAGGCGACCCACGATTTCCGCAAAGCGCTGGAGCTGAATCCCAATGAGGTCTCAATCCGCCTGGAATTTGCCCGCGCTTTGGCAACACTGGGAAAACCCGCTGACGCCCGGGAACAGTTCCGCCTCGCCCTTTGGTACAACGATCAGCTTGATCCAACTGAGCCCAAACGGCTCTCGCCCGAGCAGATCGATGCGATCAACAGTGAGATCGCCGCGCTCCCCGGCAAACCGTGAGTTGGCTGTGGATAAATTGGGGCCGGCGCAGGTTCAATTCAGACTCGAAAAAATAATTACTACGATAAGCGCGGGATCAGTCAATTGTTAAAAACGGTCGGCGATGTTAGTGCCCTATATTTAGTGAAGAAAACCTTGCCGTATACCAGATGTTGTGTATATAGTGCGTTAGAGGTTGAAGAGTGTCGTAGAAAACCGTTAAGCGCGTCAGTCGTCGAGATATTGCATGTGAGTCGGGGATCCGCATGGCCATTGCGTGCGATCGCCTTCGTTTCTGACAACCGAACATCGTCCCTTTTGCCGGTTGCGCATCGTCCCAGGTGATGCCGATGGGGGTTCGTCGCCCCATGTCGGCCTGAAAATTTTACGGCGGATCAACCATGGCCATCCTCTGTGACAGCCAAATTCGCGAGCTGATCGGCATCGAGCCGTTTGCGGAAAACGTCAAACGCCCCGGACGCATCAGTTACGGCGTTTCCAGTTATGGATACGACGTGCGCGTCGGGTCGGTCTTCAAGATCTTCACCAACGTCAACTCCGAGATCGTCGATCCCAAGCGATATCCCGAGCACAGCTTTGTCACGATCGACACCGAGAAAACCGGACAGGACCACATCCTGATCCCGCCCAACAGCTTCGCATTATGTGAAACGGTCGAGGTCATCAGCATGCCGCGCGGCTACCTGGCCATCTGCGTGGGCAAAAGCACCTACGCGCGTTGCGGGATCATCGTGAACGTCACGCCCCTGGAGCCGGAATGGCGGGGAAAGGTCACGCTGGAAATCAGCAACTCCACGCCCTTGCCCGCGCGAATTTATTCCAACGAGGGGATCGCCCAGCTCATCTTTCTCAAGGGCGACCGGGTCTGTGCCAAAAGTTACGCCGACAAAGCCGGAAAGTACCAGGATCAAATCGGACTGACATTTCCTCGAGTCGATTGAAACGCCATTCGTCGCGGTACGATCGGCGACGACGCGGAGGTTCGTCATGGTTGTGCAAAGGATGATGTTGGCGATGGCGGGATCGTCGGCACTGCTGGCCGGTTGCGCCACCACCGAAGGCCCGCAGCAGCCGTTGCCGCCAATTGTCGTGCCGCCCGGCGCCAAGCTGCTGGCGTATGGCTCAAGCGGCCCTCCGTTGTTTTACACCACGCGCGCCAGTGAAACACTTTATATCTACGACGAGAACACCGAGCAGGTGGTCGCGGTGACGCGGACTGCGGACATCCCGCCGGACGAAGCGTCGCCGCCGATCGACGTGAACCGACTGGGCGTCACGCTTGATCCCGATCACCATTACCGAGTCTACGGCGCCGGCGGCGACGCGGAAGGCGCTCCGGGCCAGCCGCCAATTCCACCCGTGCCGCCGCGGCCGCCGTTGCGCAGCCCGGCATCGCAACCTTAACTTTCGGCAATTCAGCAGTCCCCGTTTTGGCAGGTATGCCATCGCTTTTTTTTTGGAAGGATCGTGGGGCCATGAAAATCTCCCGCCGTTTCACAAAAGCCGGACAAGACCCGCTCAAGAGCGTCGAGTACGAGCAGCGCACCAGCCGAATCACCAACCCCGATGGCTCGACTGTCTTCGAGATGAATGACGCCCAGACGCCCAAAAACTGGTCGCAGCTGGCCACGGATATCATGGTCAGCAAGTATTTCCGCAAGGCGGGAGTCCCGCAGCGCGACGAGGCGGGGAACCTGATCCACGACAGCGAAGGCAACGTCGTCACCGGCCCGGAGCGCTCGGCCGCGCAGGTGGTCAGCCGCCTGGCCGGCTGCTGGCGCTGGTGGGGCGAGAAGCACGGCTATTTCGATTCCGCCGACGACGCCAGTGCGTTCGAGGACGAGATCGTCTACATGCTCCTGCACCAGATGTGCGCTCCCAACAGCCCGCAATGGTTCAACACGGGCCTGCATTTCGCCTACGGCATCACCGGCCCGGCGCAGGGCCATTTTTATTGCGATCCGCACGACGGGCAGTTGCGCAAAAGTCACGACGCGTACACACATCCCCAACCCCATGCCTGTTTCATCCAGTCGATCAGCGACGACCTGGTGAATCCCGGCGGGATCATGGATCTGTGGACGCGCGAGGCGCGGCTGTTCAAGTATGGAAGCGGAACGGGCACGAACTTCTCGCTTCTCCGCGGGGAAAACGAGCCGCTTTCCGGCGGCGGCAAATCGTCGGGGCTGATGAGCTTCCTGAAAATCGGCGATCGCGCGGCCGGGGCGATCAAATCCGGCGGGACCACGCGCCGCGCCGCCAAGATGGTGTGCCTCGACCTGGACCATCCCGATATCGAGAACTTCGTCAACTGGAAAGTCCGCGAGGAACTGAAGGTCGCGGCCATGGCCGAGGGAATCAAGCGCCTCCCACCGGAACAGCGCGAGCTGGCGGCGAAGCTGGGACTGAAGCTGGATTACGATTTCAACGGCGAAGCGTACCTGACCGTCAGCGGGCAGAACTCCAATAATTCAGTTCGCATCCCCAACCGTTTTTTCCAGGCCGTCGAGGAGGACGGGCAATGGAATCTGACCTGGCGGGTGAACGGCCAGACCGCCCGTTCCGTTCGCGCCCGGGACCTCTGGGAGCAAATCGCCTTCGCAGCCTGGCGCTGCGCCGATCCGGGCGTGCAGTTTGAGGAGACCATCAACCAGTGGCACACCTGCCCGCGCAGTGGAAAGATCAATGCGTCGAATCCCTGCGTCACCGGCGACACGCGCGTCCTGTGCCCGGGTGGAATCTGGCGGCGCATCGATCAAATGATCCACCTGCCCAGCCGCGTGGTCACCAACCTGCACAGCCAGACGATCCAGGAAACCGAAGGGTCGTTTCCCACCGGAATGCGCGAGGTATTCGAGCTGCGGACGGCCGGCGGGTATTGCCTGCGGCTAACGGCTGATCACAAGGTCTGGACGCGGCGCCGCGGATGGGTCGCCGCCTCCGATCTGGTGATCGGCCGGGACGAGGTCAAACTTCCCAGCGAACCGGCGACGGTGGAACAGGTCGGCGAGCCGCAGGACCCCTGCTTCTTCCAGTTGCTGGGCCTGCTGTTCTCAAAGGCGAATGGTCGGACCGATGCGATCCACCTGGAATCCTGCCTGGCCGAAGGCGCCGTCAGCGCCGCACTGGCGCAATACGTCGCGCAGACCTGGCGTGAGCGACTCTACGACGATGATTATGTCAACCAGTTGATGCTCAGCGAGGACCGCGACGCCGGCGGCACCGCGACCGCGACGCTGACCAATCGCCGCCTGCTCAGCCGCCTCAAGGCATACATGCGGCATGACGGCGGCCAGCGGCGGTTGAGCGATGACGCCTTCACCGCGGGGCTGGCGGCACAGAAGCACCTGTTGCGCGCACTCTTCACGGCCGATGCGATCGTTCGCGACGAAACCCTGGAATTGCAAAGTGATTGCCCGGGTCTCTTGCAGGATATCCAGTTAATCCTGCTGGGTCTGGGCGTGCAGAGCATGATCGTTGAATCGGGTGGCGGCGGAGTCGTCACCCACGGCGGCGCGGATGCCGCTGGTATCGGAGGCACACCCGGGCGACAGCTGGATCCCTCTGGATCCCCTGGCGCGCCCCCGCAGGGCGCCGACGCAGTCACCAGACGCCACGGCCTGCGTATCGACCCGGGCAGCCTCCGATCGTTTTACACGCACGTCGGTTTGCTGGGCGTCGCACAGGAGCAGTTGGCGGCGCTGATCGGCCAGGCCCCACTTTCTGCCGAGCAATCCAACTTCGATCGTGCTGCCGCGCTGATACCCTTGGGCCGGCAGCAGGTCTTCGATCTGACCGAGCCGCTGACCCATTCGTTCATCGCCAACGGCCTGACCGTCCACAATTGCTCGGAATATATGTTCCTGGACGACACGGCGTGCAATCTGGCGTCGCTGAACGTGATGAGCTTTTTCGACCCGGAGAGCTGCGGCTTCGACATCGAGGGATACAGGCACGCCATCCGGCTCTGGACGATCGTCCTGGAAATCAGCGTGCTGATGGCCAGCTTCCCGTCCGAGGAAATCGCGCGGCGCAGCTTCCGGTATCGCACGCTGGGGCTTGGATATGCCAACCTGGGCGCCATGCTGATGCAGGCGGGGATTCCGTATGACAGCGCCAAGGGCCGCGCGGTCTGCGCTGCCCTGACGGCGATCCTGACCGGCGAAAGCTACGCCGCCAGCGCCGAAATGGCCCGCGAACTGGGCGCGTTCGCCGGATACGACCAGAACCGCGCGGACATGCTGCGCGTGATCCGCAATCATCGCCGGGCGGCCCACGACGTGGCGAGCAAACCCGCCGCGCGCAAGGGACTGGGCGATTACGAAGGGCTGGACATCAGGCCAGTCGCGATCGATGAAGCGCAGTTCGTTGAAACCGATCCGCTGGCGTCGTTGCGCCTGTTGCGGGCGGCACAGGAATGCTGGGATCGTGCCCTGCTCCTGGGCGAGCGGCACGGGTTCCGCAACGCGCAGACCACCTGCATCGCGCCCACCGGCACCATCGGGCTGCTCATGGACTGCGACACCACGGGCGTGGAGCCGGATTTCGCGCTGGTGAAATTCAAAAAGCTGGCCGGCGGTGGGTATTTCAAAATCGCCAACCAGTCCCTCCGTCCTGCCCTGGTGAATCTGGGTTACACCGCCGAGCAAATCCACGACATCCTCCGCTACGTGATGGGGACGCTGACATTGCACGATGCCCCGCATGTGAACGGCCCCGCCCTCCGTCATTTGGGATTCACCGAATCGGAACTCAACGCCATTGAGGAAACGCTGCCCGCGCAATTCGATCTTTCGCTGGCATTCAGTCCCTGGTCAATTGGTGCGGCGACGCTGGAGCGGCTCAATATCCCGCCATCGGTCTGGCAAACGTCGGGGTTCAACCTGCTGCAGCACCTGGGATTCACCCGGAAACAGATCGCCGAAGCCAACGACGTTGTTTGCGGCCACGGCACGGTGGAGAACGCGCCGCACCTGCGGAAAGAACATTATCCCGTCTTCGATTGCGCCAACCGCTGCGGAAAACACGGACGCCGATTCATCGAGGCCGAGGGGCACATCCGCATGATGGCTGCCGCCCAGCCATTCGTCAGCGGGGCGATCTCCAAGACCATCAACCTGCCTAACGAGGCGACGATCGAGCAGATCAAATCCAGCTATTTCCTGAGCTGGAAGCTGGGCCTCAAAGCCAACGCGCTCTACCGCGACGGGTCCAAGCTCAGCCAGCCGCTCAATGTCACCAGCGATGCCGAACTGGAGACGGTGGAAGAAGATGACGAGCAAAACGTCGAGGCGGCGCGGCAGGAGGTCGCCAGGGAGGTGGTCGAAGCCGCCAAGGCAATGCTGGTCCGGCCCTCCGGCGACAACATCGAGCCGGCGCCGATGCAGACGCACATCGTCGAGAAAATCATCGAGCGCATCGTCGAGCGCCCCTTGCGCCGCCGGCTGCCGGATACACGCCACGCCACCACGCACAAATTCGACGTCGCTGGACATGAGGGATATATCACCGTCGGGCTCTACGAAGATGGCGCGCCCGGTGAAATTTTCATCCGCATGGCCAAGGAAGGCAGCACCATCGGTGGATTGATGGACACCATCGCCACATTGGTGTCGGTGAGCCTGCAGTACGGCGTGCCGGTGGAATCGCTGGTCCGCAAGTTCGAACACGTGCGCTTCGAGCCCAGCGGGATGACGCACAACCCGGAAATCCCCTTCGCCAAGAGCCTGGTCGATTACATCTTCCGCTGGCTGGCGATGGAATTCGTACACGGCTACCGCGCCGCCAACGCGCCCCGGAAGGACGCCGCGGCGCTGCCCGAATCGCCGCCGGCAAAAAAAGGCGGCAACGGCCACGGCCCGCGCATCGAGCCGGATAACGCCCGCTCGTTTTCCTACAGTGAGCAGGAGATGAAATTAAGCAGTGAGAAAACCGATCCGACACCGCCGCCGGCGCCCAACCTGCGCCTGGCGATCGTGGCCGATCCGCTGTCGCGGCAAAGCTCCGAGCTGCAGGCCGACGCCCCGCCCTGCGACGTATGCGGCAGCATCACCGTCCGCAGCGGCACCTGCTACAAATGCCTCAACTGCGGCAATTCAATGGGATGCAGTTGATGCGAGACTGAGCTCGAACAAATAACTTTTGAAGCAAGGGAAATTGCCGCCGCCCCGACGTCACACAGGCGGCCGCCAACCGAACTTCACTGGCTCTTCTTCTTATTCAGAATTCCATCCAACCCCTGTTGAACCTGATTCTGAATTGCCGGCGGCACGCCGGCTTTCTGCCCGAGCTCTTGCAATTTCTCCATGCCCTGGCTCATCGCGGTGTTCAGATCGAAGGGCACCTTGCCGGTGGCGGCGGCCTTCTGCGCCAGCGCGGTGATCAATTGCGTCACCACTTCCTTAATGGCCGCCCCGTTCTGCGCGCCGGTGGCGTTGCCGATATTCTGGAGGCTCAGCGAAGGCACTTGGACCGACAGCGTGTTGGCCACGCCGGGCAGGCCGGGAAGAAAATTCACCGTGGCGTCGGTGACGTCCAGCTCATCGATGATCAGCATCATGGGCTGGGCGTTCGAAGGCGACGGGGCCCCCTCGGGCGTCACCGGTGTACCGGGCATCTGGTCCGTCAGCGCCTTGATGTTCAGCTTCAGGTTGGATTGCTCGACCACCAGCGTCGGATGGGTGATAACGATCTTGCTGATGTGGACGGGGTTGCCAAATATTTGCCCGTAATGGACGGCGGCGCTGGCGCCGTCCACGGTGAACAGATGCGGCGCGGAAAAGTTCGTCGGTGAGCCGATCTCCAGATCGTTCAGTTGCAGCGTCCCCCCAAAGGGCTGCAGCGCCGCGGAGGCCAGCGTCGTCGTCACGTTCAGCGATTGGGTTGCCTGCTTTTGAACCGTTGACCGGATGATCGCATTGATGGAGAAATAAAGCGCAATGATTGTAATAACGACTAAAGCAACCACGCTGAGGATGATTCGTTTGATCCATTTCATTGGCGCCTCCGCGAAAGTAGATTATGCCACAGAGCGATTGCCTGCCAGATGTTAAGTTGCGTAATTAGCAACGCCCGAAAATTTTTTTACTTTTTTGCCCCAACCGCCCGTCTTTTTGTTGACAGCTCGGTGGGCATCCGTAGGATATTCCCCCGCTTGACCGCCTAAGCTGCCCGTCCAACGGGCGGCGCGGAGAACCCAATGCGAAGCCTTTACTTCGCATCGCTGTCGCGATGATGGGATATTCAAGTCATCGCGCGGCCGGGGCGAATCGGTGTGGTTTTGTGAGGCACCGGGCAACACAATTGACTTTGTCCTCACAGCCGGGGGAGACTTTCAACTCCCAGCCCGTCAGCTAACTCCGTAGGCACGTGAAAGGGATCAATGCGCCGTCTGGCGTTTTCGATCCTTCGGACGTTTCATTATTTGCCCCGAAATGCGGTGTAGGCTCCCCTGTCACCGCAATTTGGGCCTTGCCGGCGCCGCAATGGCGCAGAGGAGATTTGCCATGATGATGGCCGAAACGCTACGGAAAGCGATCGAGAACCTGGTTGACGCCAAGATGGTTGATGCCCTGGCGCGTCCCGATGGACTCAGTCGCCTGTTGGCGCACCGCCGCACCGGGGTGGCTTCACCGGACATCCGCAACGCTGAACGACGGCTGGAGGAAATGCTGGATGAAGTCCTTTCTGCAGCCGCAACCATTCCCGACGCCACCGCGGAGCATGCCGAGCAGGCCGCCTGATTTAACTTTTGTCGTCGCCGGAGCAGATTTTCACCGGGTGCATTGGTTTGGGCCGCCAACGGGTTTTTTGGAGCCGCGGGCGCGAAGATCACGGACGACGCGGGATTTGAATTTCGCATAATCCTTCCCGCTGGTTCCAATCGCCGATCTGCGATGCCGCGGAAGATCGATACGGAAATAGCGCGCAGCGGAAAAAGAGCCGCAGCGTCTGTCGCTGTAGCGATCTCCGTTTCTATTCGGAAAAATCAGACGACGCACACCGAGGTGGGCGCGGATTATCCGAGAAGATGCGCCCACCATCGGGTGCGCCTGCCGTTTTGGCTCGCCGATGCATCGGCTGGACAAAAGCGGCGACGGAGCCCGGGTCGCCCGGCTGCGCTGGCCGATGCTCCGGGTCTCCGCGTCTGGAAAAAAGCATGCTCCCCTGTATTGGGTCTGGCGCCTGAAGGTTTTCGGGCCAATGGCGGGAAAGCGACAGTTTTTTTGTTTTGAGATTTGCAAACAGCCGGGTGGCGCACGACACAAAGTTCCCGGAATGATCCCGACGAATGAGCCGCGCCGATGCCGGAATCAGGGAGCGGCCCGCCGCGCTGTCGGGTGAGTCGATACCCGCCATCGCCTCCCCAGGCGCGGAATGATGGCGCCGCCGACGTTGGCAAGACTGAAATCCGGCAGCGGCGCGCGCTCCGCGCGCGGGTCGATGCTTCGGATCACCGCGCCCACCAGGCGCAATTGCGCCCACAACCGCTCGAAAAATGAATAACGCGGACGCTTGCCGCTGGCGCGCAGCACCAGCACGGTGACATCGTCGCCGTCCAGGTTGCCGGCATGCAACCCTCCGATCGCCGCGAGCAGCGCGGGAATAATCGCGGCGGGATCTTCGGTCGTGAGCTGCCGTGCGAGGCGAATCAGGCCCTCTTCTCCAATGAATTGCCCGTCAGGCTGCTTCGATTCGGTGAGGGCATCGGTATAGCAGATGACCAAATCCCCGGCCTCCAGCTCCACGTCGAATTGCTCGTACTCGGTCAGATCCAGAATTCCCAGCGGGATGTTGCGCGGCATGGGCTGCTCGTCTCGATTTAGCTCCAGGATGCTCCACTGGCCGGTGCGGGCGCGATAGTGCAGGGGCCGCGGATGACCCGCGTTGCAGATCGACATCCGCCCCGTCGTCGCGAAAAACGTCGTCACCACCGCCGTGGCGAAACGGCCCTCGTTGGACATGGAGACGAACTGGCGATTCATCGAGCGGACGAATTCGGTCTGATCCAGAAAGTTGACGTACCGGCGCATCAGCGTGCGCAAGGCGACGGCGGCATCGGCGACGGCGTTGCCGTGCCCGGAAACATCGGCCAGCAGCAATCGGCTGATCCGCCCGGTGGCACAACTGGAAGCGTAATAGACATCCCCACCCGCATCGGCCTGCTCATACGGTTTGCTGTAGACCCACGCGTCCAGCCCCCCCATCTCCACCCCGCGCGTCGTCAACTGGCTGCCGCCCCATACTTCCATGCACTGCATCTGTGTGGGGGACTCGGACATGCGGGGATTATAGGCCAGAAGCGTTGATTAGAGATCGACGCGCGGCCGTTGACACGGCGATTTTTCACTCCCCACTCAAGAGTCACCGATCACCAGTCACCGATCACTGGTGTCAGTTGTAACTCCGCAGCACCCCGATCACGACGCCTTGAATCCGACACCTCCCCGCGTCTACGATGCGCGGCTCCATCTGGCTGTTGGCCGGCTGCAGGCGAATCTTGCTGCCCTCGCGAAAAAAGCGCTTGAGGGTCGCTTCACCGCTGTCCAGCAGGGCGACGACCTGCTCGCCATTGCGGGCGGTATCGCGCCGCTCGATGACCACGAAATCGCCGTCGCACAGGTGGTCTTCGATCATCGAATCGCCGCGCACGCGCAGGACGTACACCCCATTGCGGGAATGGAAAAGCTGCTCCAGGTCAAGCTCCTCGCGGTTTTCGATGGCCTCGATGGGAGAGCCGGCGGCGATGGCGCCCAGCAGCGGCAGCTTGGTGGAGCGATTCTCATCGGGCAGCTTCTCCTCCGAGACGATTTCCAGCGACCGGGCCTTGTGCTTGTCGCGCTTCAGCACGCGCTTGCGCTCCAGGGCGCCGACGTGCTCAAAAATGGTCACCTTGCTGGTCCCCAGTTGATCGGCCAATTCCTGCATGGTGGGGGCCATGCCGTGGATATGGCGGTAATTGCGGATAGCGACGATGACATCGAGTTGACGCGGGGTCAGGTTCATGGTCGTCCTTTGTTTGGACGGACATTACCCTAACAGAGGGGCGCGTGTCAAGCCTCAGGCGGGAAGCAGAAAAAAATGAAAATGATGATGGATGAATGATGAATGAATTCATTCATCACTCATCAATCATCACTCATCATTTCCAAGTCTCGCGGTCTCGCGTAAGCCGAATTCTGTTTCCGGTTTAGCCGGAGGCGACCATTTCTCTGGGCGGTGTGTTGCCACACCGCTCTGGCGGCCTACCCGCGGATGTGCCGACGAATCGGCGCGTTGTGGGCGACAACTCTCCGCATATTTGGCCTTGCTGCCGGTGGGGTTTGCCGTGCCGCCGGGGTCACCCCCGGCGCGGTGCGCTCTTACCGCACCATTTCACCCTTACTGGAGGAAATGCTGAATGATGAATGATGAATAAAATGCAAGTCCCACCGTATTCCATTCATCATTCTGCATTCATCATTCAGCATTTCCCCCAGCGGTATCTTTCTGTTGCACTTTCCGTCGGATTGCTCCGCCTTGATGTTATCAAGCACCGTGCCCGAGATGCGCAAGCGCATCTCGCAGTTCGGACTTTCCTCACCCGAAGTGAATCGGGCGCGGTCGCCGCTGTGGCCGCGATCCTTCCAGTATAACCGCAAAACGTGGCGAAAACCGAATCGGCAATTAAAATAACCTCGCATTGACACGGGATCGGATGCAACGCAGCGAGGAAAAGCCACCACTGGAGGATAAAACCGACCAGGCCGATACATTGGTCCCCCAGCCCCTGGGGCGCGCGTCCGACGAAGAACTGATGCGCCGCACCGCCAGCGGCGACAAATCGGCCTTTACCCTGCTTTATGAGCGTTACAGCGAATCCGTGCTGTCCTACCTGTATCGCATGCTCGGCAACGTGGAGGATGTGGAGGCCGTCGCCCAGGAAGTCTTCCTGAGGGCTTACCGCTTCCGCAGCACATATCGATATCCTCAGCGGCTCAGCACCTGGCTCTTCACCATCACGCGCAACCTGGCCATCAACCAGGCCCGGCGCAAAAAGCGCAGCCCGGTGCGCAGCATGACCGAGTTGAACCTGGAAGGCGTGGACATCAGCGGCGATCCCTACCGGGTCGCCGCCAGGGTCACCGATGATCTGGAAAAACAGGAGGAGATTGCCCGCATGCTCAAGGCGCTGGATGATCTGCCCACCGATCAGAAGGAAGTGATTGTGCTGGGTATCTTCCAGGATCTGTCCTACGGGCAGATGGAGCAGATCACCGGGACCAAGGCGGTCACGCTGCGCTCCCGCATGTTCCACGGATTGAAGAAGCTGACCAAAATGATGGCGGGCCAGGACGAACCGGCGGACAAATAGACTGACCATGATGATGGATTTCGATACCGACAGTTTCGGCCAGCTGCTGACTGATGCCCTGCGCGCCGGCCCGGGGAGTCCCGCCTGGCACGACGCGGTGGCGCGCCTGCGGACCGGTGGGATATCCGACGGCGAGGATTTTGCCCTGCTGCTGGCCGCCCGGGAAACTCTGGAAAGCGGCAAAAGCTTCCGCCAGATTCGCCCCGGGCCTGTTTTCACCGCCAGAGTTCTGGCGGCGGTGGAGGCGCAAGGCGATCGGGCGGGGAAACCCAAAAGTTGGACCGCGCCAATCATCGCGATCCTGGCCACCCTGGCGGCATTGGCGGCCGTCGCGCTGATCGTGCGGACGGTGATGCCGACGATCCCGACCGACCGGCAGACCCTGGCCGATCTGGAATCGCAAACCTTCCCGCGCGACCTGTGGTCGATCCATTTCGACGGCCAAGTGCCGCCCGGTTGGAAAACGATTGGGTCGTTGACCCCCAGCTTTACCGCGGAGCTCCGCCCCCCCGCTTCGGCGAGCGCCGATGATTATCAGGGCTGCGGGATTGTCACGACAACCCCCCTGCCCGCGGAGCAGCCTGCCGCGATCGAAGTTACGCTGCGCCTGGCTGATCCGACCGATCAGGTAATCGCCCAGGTGTTCATCACGGATCGAGCGGATTTCAGTGCAGATCGTGGGATCAGTCCGCATGAGCTGACTTGGACGCTGCAGCCGCTGCCGTCGGTCCAGCGAAAGGGTCCGTCCGCCGCGTCGGCGCGGCCGCAATTCGAGCCGCAGGTCGTGCTGCCCGACGGCACGTTCGCATCCATCGCTCAGAATATTCCCAAACCGCGCGATACGATTACCATCCGCATCATGTTCAACGAGGTTTTCGCCGTGGTCCAGAGCGATGGCAAACGGCTGTACGCGGGTCCGCACCAGTTGTCCACCAACCAGCCGCGGTTTGTGGGGGTGCGTTTCCTGCGTCGTGGCGATGTGACGGGCCGCGATTTGTGTGCTGTCGAGAATATAAGGGCCAGAGTGGAATAATGGAGAGCCATGTCATCGGCCGAAGTTGATGCCTCAGTGTCGCCAACGTCGTCGCAGGAAGACCTGGACGCCGCGAAGTTTCTCGGGCTGACGTGCGCGCAGCTTCAGGCGGAGTTGAGCAAAGTCATTGTCGGACAAACCCGCGTGATCGAAGAGGTTCTCATCGCCGTCTTCTGCCGCGGGCATTGCCTGATGCAAGGGGTGCCGGGGCTGGCCAAGACCAAGCTCTGCTCGGCGCTGGCGCAGGCCATGGAATTGTCCTTCCATCGCATTCAGTTCACGCCCGACCTCATGCCTTCGGACATCACCGGCACCGACATCCTGCAGGAGGACCCGGAGACCGGGCGGCGACGGTTTGAATTTCAGAAAGGGCCGATCTTCGCCAATCTCCTGCTGGCCGACGAGATCAACCGCACCCCACCCAAAACGCAATCGGCGCTGCTGCAGGCGATGCAGGAGCGGCAGGTGACAGCGGGAAGCCGCACACTGGATTTGCCCGATCCCTTCTTCGTCCTGGCGACGCAGAATCCCATCGAGCAGGAGGGAACCTATCCCCTGCCCGAGGCGCAGCTCGATCGGTTCATGTTCATGGTGCTGGTGAACTATCCCGAGCGCGACGAGGAACTGGAAGTGCTGCGTCGCACCACCGGAACGGTGCAGGGACAGGTGGAGCGCGTCATCGACGGCCGGCGCATCGTGCAGCTTCAGGAGATTGTGCGCCGCGTGCCGGTGGGTGATCACGTTTACCACTTCGCCCTGGACATCATCCGCGCCACTCGGCCTAACGAGCCGGGCGCCAGCGACTTCGTGCGACACTGGCTCAACTGGGGCGCCGGCCCGCGCGCCGGACAATATTTGATCCTGGGCGGCAAGGCCCGGGCGCTGATGCAGGGCAGGCTCTTCGTGACCATCCAGGACATCGAAGCCGTCGCCCATCCCGTCCTGCGACACCGGATCATCCCCAACTTCAACGCCGAGGCCGAAGGGATCAGCGTCGAGCAGATCATCAACAAGATTCTGGCGCTGGTGCCGCGCGGTCCGGGGGAGCGGCTGCTGTAATGGATGAAGATCCACAGCCGACCGCCTCGCCAACGGCGCGATGGGCGCATCTGGCTCTGATCGTGATTGTGGCGGCGGGAATGCTGCGGCCGGGGGATGTGCAGTTCATCAACGATGAGCCGCAACTTCTTTACCTGGCCGCCAAGTGCAACCGAACGCCATCGCAAACCTATGGCTTTGCGATGCCGTTCACGCTTTCTCCGATCGGGCTGCAGGGGACGCGCGGGGCGCGCTACGGGCCGCTACCGGCCTGGATTTATCAACTGCTGTTGACGATCTCGTCCAATCCGCTGACGGTGGTGCGCCTGCATGCCGCGCTGGTCGGCGGAATCACGGCGGCGGCGCTGGCTTGGCTGGCTCGGACCACGCGGGTGACGCCCTGGCTGGCCGCGGTCACCATGCTGTCCCCCTGGATCTGGCTCTACGACCGCCAATTGTGGGACAACAGTTTTAATATCTGCCTGTCGGCAATGACGCTGGCAGCGTATGGGGATTTTCTGGCGCGCGGGCGCGCCTGGTCGCTGTGGCTGACCGCATTCTGCGCCATCTGCATGATGCTGGTGCACCTGATGTGCCTGGCGATCCTGGCGCCGCTGGCGATTCATCTGGCTTCGCTGGGATGGCGGGCGATGCAGCGCCGCGGCTGGGCGCTGGGCGGGGCGGCGGTCATCGCGGTGCTGCTGGGTGGATTGTCCTGGCCGTACTGGTATTTCCTGGTTCACAATTATTCCCCGAGCCTGCCCATCGGCACCTCGCTATGGTCGGGATGGTTTTTCCCCCTTTTGGGTGGCCATCATCTCACGGCCGCCGGCCTCGGCAACATCCTGGGCGACGACTGGCAATACACGACCGGCCGCGTCCTTCCATATTTGGTTGTCGCCGCGCAGACGATCTCGCTGGCCGCGTATCCGGCCGTCTGGGTCGGAATGATTTTGGCGTTCCGCTCATGGCGGCGAGTGCTGAACAATCGGAGCGCGACAGTGGCCGATCATCTGGCTTCTGTCGCATTGGGGACGTGGATTTGCCAATCCCTTTTAGACGGCAACCGCCGTGTATCGGATGGTCCGCAATATTTCAACGCGACGTGGATTGCTTACGTTATCTTCGCGTGGATGGCGGTGGATTGGCTGTGGGGCGCCCCCAGGCTTCCTTCTCCCGGTACGCCGGGAGAGGGTTGGGGTGAGGGCTCTTCAGATCGTAACGAAAGGCGCTCACCCTGCCCTCTCCTCTTCGAGCCTGAGCCTCAGAGCCGAAGGCCGGAGTACCGGGCGAGGGAAAATGGCGGGATGTCGCATCGCAGCGGGTTGCTTCGCACGGCGCTGCCACTGTACGCGGCGTCGCTGCTGATCGTGCTTGGGTCGATGATCTACAAAATCGCCCGCGATGGGGGCGCGTGGAGCGACAATTATGGCGTCGCCCTCGACGAGCAGTTGCGGGCGCTGGCGCAAATCCAGCAATTCTCACCCGCCAGCCCGCGGCAGATTTGCGTTCATCAGTGGACCGATCATCCGTGGGTGTTGGAAAGAGATTTGCCCGCCCTGGTCCCCGCGCCGCCGGGGCCGCGGCCTACGCGGCGGATCATCGTCGGATATCGCAGCGCCTTTCCCGGCGATGCGAGGTTGTTCGTCAAAGATCTGCCGCTGAATGAGGATATCCCCCGCCGGTGAGCCAGCAGCCACCTATCCTCGATTACCGCCACACCGGCACGCCGCGCAAGCGCAATTGGTGGTTCGATCTTCCGTCGCTGATCGCGGCGGTGATTGTCTGCGGCGCGATATTTTTCGGCGCCATCGTGTCCGTGCAATTGTCAACGCCGTTCCAGGTTTACGGTCATCCCAAAAGCACCTTCGTGGCCATCGTGCAGGGCGCTTCCAGATGGATTCTCCATGGCGGGTGGACGGCACTGCTGATCTTCCCGCTTGGGATACCGCTGATCGTCGCCCGGCGGCGGCACGGCGCGGCGCCGACCGTGCGCTCGATTCGCCTGACCATCCGAATCGCCACGCTTCTGCTGTTCCTGCTGGCCGGCACGTTGGCGATGAGCGTCGCGATGCAATACGTCGGGCTCATCCAGAGCGTCTCGACAACGCCGTAGCCGCGCATATCATTTTTGAGGACACCGCCTTTTTAACCAGCGGGGACCAGACTGCCATGCCAAACACAAAAAATCCTTTCGGAGCAGAATCAAAGCTTTCTTCCGCCATGGGCGAGTTGACGATCTATCGCCTCAGCCGGCTGACCGCGATGAAGTTTGGCGACATCGACCGCCTGCCGTTTTCCATCAAGGTCCTGCTGGAAAGCTGCCTGCGCAACACCGACGGCTTTGCGGTGACCGAGCAGGACGTGCGCCGCCTGGCCGCCTGGAAGCCGGGCAACATGGATGCGGCCGAAGTCCCCTTCAAGCCGGTGCGCGTGATCCTGCAGGATCTGACCGGTGTGCCGTGCGTCGTCGACCTGGCGTCCATGCGCGCGGCGATGAAGCGGGGCGGGGGTGATCCGCAGCGTATCAATCCCCTCATCCCCGTTGACCTGGTCATCGATCACAGCGTGCAGGTCGATGATTTCGGCAATCGCTTCGCCCTCTTCAACAACGCCAAGCGCGAATTCGAGCGCAACCGCGAGCGTTACGAATTCCTCAAATGGGGCCAGAAGGCGTTCAAGAATTTCCGCGTCGTCCCGCCCGCCACTGGGATCGTGCACCAGGTGAACCTGGAATATCTGGCCACTGTGGTCACGGTGCGCGACGGTGTGGTGTTGCCCGACAGCCTGGTCGGCACGGACAGCCACACCACGATGATCAACGGCCTGGGCGTGCTCGGCTGGGGCGTGGGCGGGATCGAGGCCGAAGCGTGCATGCTCGGCCAGCCGATTTACATGCTCGCCCCGCAGGTCGTCGGCTTCCGTTTGCACGGCCAGCTCCCCGAGGGATCGACGGCAACCGATCTGGTCCTTGTGGTGACGCAAATCCTCCGCTCGCACAACGTCGTGGATAAATTCGTGGAATTTTTCGGTGAAGGGTTGGCCCACATGACCGTCGCCGACCGCGCCACCATTGCCAACATGGCCCCCGAATACGGCGCGACCATGGGATTCTTTCCGGTTGACGACCAGACGCTCAAATATCTCCGCCTGACCGGCCGCGACGACAAACGCATCGACCTGGTCGAGCGATACTGCAAAGAGCAGGGCCTGTGGCGGCAAAGCGGATCGGTGCCTCTGTTCAGCGAGGTAATGGAGCTGGATCTGTCCGGCGTGATGCCCAGCGTGGCTGGCCCGCGCCGCCCGCAGGACCGCGTCGAGGTGCGCGGTCTGAAGCAATCGTTCCGCTCGGCCTTGGCGGACGTGTTCAAGAAGGAGATCGGCCAGAGCGTCACGCCGCGCCTGGACCGGTGGGCCAGCGAAGCGCTGGTGCATTCAGCCTACAACGAGGACGAGGACGCCCGTGACGCCAACGCGTCGCAGCATCAAAACGATGATGATATCGACCGCGACGCCACCACCGTCGGCATCGACGATCAGACGGTCAAGCTTACCCACGGCGACGTTGCCATCGCCGCCATCACCAGCTGCACCAACACCAGCAATCCCTCAGTAATGCTGGCCGCCGGCCTGCTGGCGAAGAAGGCCGTCGAAAAAGGGATGCACGTTCCGCCCTACGTCAAAACATCGCTGGCGCCCGGCAGCCGCGTGGTCACCGATTATCTGGATAAAGCGGGATTGACCAAATACCTGGACCAACTGGGCTTCAACACGGTGGGATATGGCTGCACAACCTGCATCGGCAACAGCGGTCCGCTACCCGAGTCGATCGCCAAGGCGGTGGAAAGCCGCGATCTCGTCGTCGCCGCCGTCCTCTCGGGCAATCGCAACTTCGACGGGCGCATCAACCCGCATGTGAAGGCCAGTTACCTGGCCAGCCCACCGCTGGTGGTGGCGTACGCGCTGGCCGGCTCGGTCGATGTCAACCTGATGGACGAGCCGGTTGGCCGCGGAACCGACGGCAAGTTGGTCTATCTCCGCGAGCTCTGGCCGAGCGTGGCGGAGGTGAACCAGGCCGTCGAGCAGTGTCTCGATGCGCAGATGTTCCGCACCCAGTACGCCAGCGTCGAGACCGGCAACGAGCAGTGGAACGCGGTCCCCGTCAAGGGCGGTGAGCTTTTCGACTTCGATGAAAAAAGCACCTACATCCACGAGCCGCCGTTCTTCACCAATCTCACCGCGCAGCCGGGAAAGCTTGCCCCGATCCAGAAGGCGCGCGTGCTGGTCATGGTCGGCGACAGCGTGACGACCGATCACATCTCGCCGGCTGGTTCGATCAAGAAGGACAGCCCCGCCGGAAAATATCTGATCGAGCAGGGCGTGCAGCCGATCGACTTCAACCAGTACGGCGCCCGCCGCGGTAACGACCGCGTGATGACCCGCGGAACGTTCGCCAACATCCGTCTCAAAAACCTTCTGGCCCCCGGCACCGAGGGCGAGTTCACGCGATATCTACCGGATGGCAGCGTCATATCGATCTTCGACGCCAGCATGAAATATCAGGCCGATGGCGTGCCGCTGCTGGTGCTGGCCGGCGCCGATTACGGCATGGGCTCCAGCCGCGACTGGGCCGCAAAGGGCGTCTTCCTCCTGGGCGTCAAAGCCGTGATCGCCCAGAGCTTCGAGCGCATTCATCGCAGCAACCTGGTCGGCATGGGCGTGCTGCCCCTGGTCTTTAAATCCGGCCAGACCCGCGCCAGCCTCGGCCTCACCGGTGAGGAAACGTTCGAGATCCAGATCGACGACAACCTGAAACCCAAGCAGGACGTGACTGTAAAAGCCAACGACAAGACCTTCACCTGCACCTGCCGTATCGATACGCCGGTCGAGGTGGAGTATTACCGCAACGGCGGGATCCTGCAGACGGTGCTGCGGAAAATGCTCAAGCAATGAGAGACCCCTGGCATGCTGGAATTTGCGTTATCGCGCCATGCGCGACGCAGGATGGTGCAGCGCCGCATCAGCGAGGCGCAAAATCGCCGCGCGCTTCAGAATCCAGATTCCATAATGCGCGATTTGAATGACCCCGAATTATTCCATGCGGTCAAAAGGTTACACCATCTTGGAGGATCATCTATCCTTCGGGTCGTGTATAATCCCCATATAAAACCGTGGCGAATCGTGACGGTGTTCTTCGAGAAATAGTTTTAGAATGAACCGCAAGCGCATTAAATTCGAATATGACAGAGCTGTGGACGCCGCCTACGTCGGATTTTCTCGGGCCAGGGTGGACAGATCGGAACAAGCCGGGCCGGGGATCATTTTTGATTTCGACGCCACCGGGCAGATTGTTGGAGTGGAGATTCTTGGTTTCGCCAAGCGATTTCTTTCCACCGTAAAGTCCAAGCCTGCCCCCCTCTCGCGCGGCAAGCCGCTGCAAAAGTCCGCATGACTTGACCTATTTTTGTTCATGCCGTTGGGGTATAAGCGGCCCGTTGGTGAAACGCCGCGAGCTTTACAGATTGATCACCCAATTATTGCCCAGGTTCGCAGGGCCCAGCGCGCTGCTGGATGCCGCCGCCGATGCCATGTCGCAGCGACAGCCCGATCCTGATATATCGGAGTTGGCGTCCTGGATCGAAATGGACGATGCACTGGGGCAGATTTATCAGGCAATCAACGCGCCCGCGTTAGAGCAAGCGTATCGCTCGACAGCGCTCCAACGGCGCAAGTTCACGACCAAAGAAATCCCCGCCGTCACGCAGCTCTTCACGCCCAAATGGGTGATTGAATTTCTCCTGCACAACACGCTGGGCCGGCTGTGGCGGCAGATGCATCCGGATACCCATCTGCATTGGAAGTGGGCCGTGGATGAGCCGGCGTCCACCTCGCCGCTGCCCCCGAAACCCGCCTGCCATCTGCGAATCTGCGATCCCGCCTGTGGCACCATGAATTTCGGCCTGGTCGCCGTCGATATGCTGCGCCAAATCTACCGCGAGGAGCGGGATCGCGCCGGCTCGGTGGGATGGCCAGACGCGGGTTTGGCCAACGAGAAACAGTTCGATGTGGCGATCGTGAAAAATAATCTCTTCGGCATCGACATCGATCCGCTTGCCATCGACCTGGCCCGCCGAACCCTCGAGATCAAGATCGGCCGACCGCTTGCGCCGGGTGATCACAACCTTCGTGTTGCCGATGCATTGTTCGATAGCCACTCGCCCAGGCAGTTCGACATCATCGTGACGAATCCGCCCTACCTGTCGGCCCGCAATCTGCCCGCACGGATGGTGACGCGAATGAAGCGCAAATTCCCCACCGCCTGGCGCGACGCCTATGCCTGCTTCATCGTGCAATCCCTGGCGATGCTGGGTCCCGGCGGCCGGCTGGGAATTCTCTGCATGCACTCGTTCATGTTCACCGGCGCATTCGAGCGCCTGCGGCGTCAGTTGGAAGAGCAATCCGCGATCCAAACCGTCGCTCATTTCGGCCCGGGACTTTTCGATGTCGGCAATCCCGGAACGCTGCAGACCGCCGCCATCGTTCTGCAGCGCGGGGCCGAAACGCAGCGCCCGGCTACATTTGTCCGGCTGGTGGATCAACAGGATAAAGCCGGCGCGTTGAAGAAAGCGCTGAGCGATAAACGGCGGCGATTCTCGATCACGCATCGACAGTTGGCGGCGTTTCCCCGGGCGGCATGGATGTATTGGGTATCGCCGGCGCATCGGCGGGCGCACAGCAAATTGCCCAAGCTCGGTCAGATCGCCCCGCCGCGCCAGGGGTTGGCGACGACCGACAACGCGCGGTTCGTGCGCTATTGGTGGGAGGTTGAGCCGCCCGGTTTCGCCGGGCCGCGCCCACGCTGGGTCCCCTACGCCAAGGGCGGACGCTTCCGCCGCTGGTACGAGGCCGCCCGCCATCGCGTCGACTGGGAGGACGACGGCCGGCGAATCAAGGCGGCCATCGTCCAGCGCTATCCATATCTCAATGGCCAGTGGCAATGGGTGGCCAAAAATTCCGCGTGGTACGGCCGTCCGGGGATCACATATTCCTATCTGACCAGCGGCTCGTTCAGCGCCCGGCTGCTGCAGGAGGGAACATTCTTCGACGTCGCCGGCTCCGCCCTCTTCCCGGACGATCCGGCGGCGCTGCTGGGGATTCTCAATTCATCGACCGCGCGGAATCTGCTGGAAGCGATCAATCCCACCGTGAATTTTCAGGTTGGCGATCTGCGCCAGCTCCCCCTGCCGCTGTGCATGCCCGATGAGCTGCCACGCCAGGTAGCCCGCGCTGTTGCGATCATGCGACAATTGGAGAGCTTCGACGAAACCAGCACTGATTTTGTCCGTCCCGCCCCCTGGGACGACGCCATCGCCACCAACCTGCGACGGCAACTGCAACAGATCGAATCCAAAATCGATCGCCTCGTCGCGGAGGCATACAAGCTTCACGATCATCAGCATCCCGCGGCTCTCATCCCACCCCCCGATCGCATCGACGCGGCGCGGCGGTGGATCAGCTGGTGCCTGGGAATTTGCCTGGGACGCTGGCGATCCGAGAAAACACGATGCCCCTGGGCGATGCTGCGGCCGCTCGACCCGTCGCTGACGCGGGAGATTCAGCATCTTCTGGCAGAACATGCCGGCGAGGAATCGGCCCGGCAGATCGCATGCGAGGTCGGCGGGCTGGAACGATTTTTCGCCCGCGATTTTTCCGCCTGGCACAACCGCCTTTACCGTGGACGACCGGTGGTCTGGTGCTTCTCGTCCGCCGGAAAAATCGCGGTCATTTCATTCCTGGCGGCAGAGGCGCCGGTGATGCGCGAGATGTTCGCGTGGTTGGGCATCACCCTGCCTCCAAACTGGAAGCCATCCGACGCCGGCACCGCGGCGAGCCTGGCGCCCTTGGCGCCATGGATCACCGACCCCAGGCTGGCCAGTTCATTAAATGTTCAGTCGAGGATGCGGCGGCGAATGCGTTCTTCTTCAGCCACGGCTTCCACACCGGGATGCTGAATGCGAATGGGTCCGTCGAATTCGGCCCCGATCAGGAACGCTCGATCGGCATGCTCCGCGCAGTGGACAACCCGGCAGGCGATCGGGGTGGACGTCTTATCCGTATCCGTGGAAGGGAACGTGACCATGAACGTGCACCCCACTTCCAATGGAATTTTCAGCACAAAGCGGATCCCGCGCGGCGATACATCGCGCAGCTCCACCATTTCCCATGGCCCAACGGCTTTGCCGGCGCTGATCTTGATCCGAATTGGAATTCGTATCGCCACGCGCGCGGCGCGACGCTTGTCCGAAGCGTCCGGGCTGAATTTGAGCGCCCGCATCAGCTTCGTAATCTCCGCAAATCGGGCGTTGGTGAATTTCATGGGAAACGATGGCTCGCTGCGATGCTATCGGCTGGCCAGGGCGGGAGATGAAGCTTGCTGAGGCGGCTTGTCCACCTTGGCGGCTGTCTCCTGCAACACCTGCACGAATTCCATCCCCACCGCCAGCAAACCATCGGCCAGCGCGCGGCAGTGCATCGCCTTTGCAACCACCCTCAACGGCGGTCCATGCGGGCGCACCAGCGTTAAAAGAACTTCCTGCCCCTGCTCAACGTGGACACCCTGCAGCAATCCGATGCCGGTGAGCGAAATATCGCGCGCCAGCGCGCTGTAAGAGCGGGTGGCATGCCCTTTTTCCAGAATATGCGCGGTGATCTTGGCCGTCACGGTCATGCGCGTGGCGCGGCGCTTCTCGGCGTTGCTCTGGTCGAAGGGACCGCGCAATGCAGTGACCACGTCGGCAAAATCCTGCAGCGACAACGTCAAGACAATCCTCCCTGCGTTCCCGTTATTTCTTATCGGGAGCGCAATCGCACCGGCCGAGCCCGGATGCTAAATTTATCGAACGCTTTGGCGCGGGAATTTGGCAGAATATTTGCCGCGTCTGATAACAGTGGCCGCGGTCACGCGCCGCCCATCTTATGGATAATGGCGTCGGCGAAACCCTCCGTGGTGGCGCTGCCACCGAGATCCGCCGTCAGGTGCTTGCCCTCGGCCAGGACCGCCCCGTACGCACGCTTGATCTTCTCCGCCAACGCGGTTTCGTTCAGATGATTCAGCATCATCACTCCGGACATAATCAATGCCAGCGGGTTGGCGATCCCTTTTCCAGCGATATCCGGGGCCGAGCCGTGCACCGCTTCGAAGATCGCCACCTCCTCGCCGATGTTGCTCCCCGGCACCACGCCCAGCCCACCGACCAGGCCGGCGCACATGTCGCTCACCACGTCGCCGTTGTAGTTGTCCATCAGCAGCACATCGAACCGACCCGGGTCCTGCACGATCTTCATGCAGCCGGCGTCGATGATCATCTCCTCGTATTCCACGTCCGAAAACTCCTCATCATGAACCGCGCGGGAAGAATCGATGAACAGGCCATCCGACATCTTCATTATGTTGGCCTTGTGAAAAACGGTGACGCGCCGGCGATGGCGCTGGCGAGCATAGTCGAACGCAAAGCGCGCGATGCGCCTGCAGGCGACGCGCGTGGCGACCTTCAGGCTGGTGATCACCCCCGGGACAATTTCGTTTTCGATCCCGCTGTAAAGCCCCTCGGTGTTCTCGCGGACAATGACCATGTCCACGCCCTCGAATCGCGTCTTGACCCCCGGCAGACTGCGCACAGGACGTACGGCGGCGTAGAGATTGAGCGTCTGGCGAAGCTGCACGTTGACAGATTTAAATCCCTTGCCCACCGGCGTGGTGACCGGCCCCTTGAGCGCAACCTTGTGCGCCTTGATCGCCGCCACCGTGCGCTGCGGCAGGACATTATCCAACCCCTGCGCCAGCGCCGCCGCCCCGGCGGGGCAATCGACCCATTCAACTGACAATCCCGCCGCCTCGAGCACGCGCCGCGCCGCAGCGCTCACCTCCGGGCCAATGCCGTCGCCGGGAATCATGACAATCGTGTGCTTCGCCATCGCAGGCCCTGTCTGAAAACTCCACTGGGCCGCTTTGGAGAGGAAACGGACCAGATGCTCGACGCGACGACCACGCAGTGTGAATAACACACCCGGCGAGGGGCCGCAATGACGCACATGACCCGCTTGCGCCAGGATCCCTGGGGCCAGGCCACGGCCGGCGCGGGCCCGTTGGAGTTTTCAGACAGAGCCTTATCCGTAATGTCCCATTCGTGGCCGCGAACTGTGCACATCGAGCGGATTTGCACCAGGCCAATTGGAGGATAGATTGCTGTAATGCCGACGGTATTGCGAAATGGCCCGTATCGGTTCTTTTTCTTCAGCCGGGAACCGAATGAACCCCCGCATATCCACGCGGAGCGTGATGATTGCTATGCGAAATTCTGGGTCAATCCCGTTGCTCTGGCCCGCAATCGCGGGTTTAAGTCGCACGAGTTGACCGGACTGCGTACAATGGTCCAACAGAACGCTCGATTGTTCCAGGAGAAGTGGCATGAGCATCTTAGAGATCAAGGTGGAACCGTTCGCGGTTGAAGTTTCTTTCACCGCCGATGATCTTGTCGTGAGGCTTGCCGATGGCCGACAAGTCAGCGTGCCGCTAGGCTGGTTCCCCAAACTCTTACGCGCCACCCCCGAACAACGGGGCAATTGGAGATTGATCGGCAGCGGAATTGGAATCCATTGGCCGTCGATAGATGAAGATATCTCCGTTGCTGCCGTGCTTTCCGCGGAATGATCTCGCTTCCACTCCCGCAAACTCACCCGATCCATAGCAACCCGGTCAGCGTTAATATTAGCACCACCATCGTGATCAGGGCATAAACCCAGTCGCGCTGACCGAACGCAAAAAGCACCATCGACGTCAACACGCGCATGATCGGGGTGAACAGCAAAATATAAATCCCCGCTTCGATGATGCTCTTGCCCGAACCGTGACAGATGCCCTGCCAGATGACCGCCGGACGATATTCGAATGCATCCGATTTCATGCGCTGCACCGAAACCGTGCCGTGCACGAAGCTGAAAAGAATCCCCGTCAGCATGACCAGCGCCGACAGGATGACCCCGGTCCGCAGCACCCACGCGGACGCGTCTTCGATGGCGATCGGCTCTTTGTCCGAACCTTCCATCAGAAGCTCACCCCCAGCCCGCGCAGCAGCATCTGCACGCCCGCCGCCGCCAGCGCCAGCGCGAAGACCTTGCGCACCATCGTGTTGGACATCCGTTCCATCAAGAACGTACCCATCAGTGCCCCGATCATGACCGCGACGGCGACGGGGACGACCAGAAACGGCAGGACCAATCCCCGTCGCAGATATATTCCCGCCCCAGCCGCCGCCGTCACGCCGATCATGAAGTTGCTCGTCGCGGTGGAGACCTTGGTCGGCACCTTCATGGCGATTTCATGCGCGAGCACCTTCACCACCCCCGCGCCAATCCCCAGCACGCCGGAGATAATCCCCGCAAACGCCATGATCCCCAGCGCCGCCGGGATGCCGGTCACGTTGTACGCGATCTCCCGCCCGAGGTGCTTGTCATAATATTTGCTGTTCAGGTGCAGCGCGTTGGCCAGGCGGTCGTTGCTGACGTTCTGTGGCAATTCCTGGCCGAACCTGGCGAAAATCGGAATCAGCGACACCAGCAACAATAATCCAAACAGGATGGACAACACCCGCTCGGGCAGAATCGGCGCCAGCACGCCCGCGCCCAGCAGCGCGCCGGCGGCGGTGGACAATTCCAGGAACATGGCGATGCGGATGTTGGTGATGCGGTCCCGCACGTACGCCGACCCCGCCCCGCTGGAAACCGCGATCACCGAAACGATGCTGGCGGCGATGGCGCGGTCGATCGGCATGTGCAGAAAAATCGTCAGCACCGGCACGATGACGATCCCCCCACCCAATCCGCTGATCGCCCCCACCACGCCCCCGGCCAACGACGCGGCCGCCACTTCGCACAGCCACAGGATCGATTGCTCGTTGGGCGTCATCCCATCGCGACGATAGAAGCGGCGCGCCGGCGACGCAAGTATAAAGAGCCGGGCCGTGTCGGCCCGGCGTGTACCGGGGCGACACGCCCCGGCTCGTCTGGTTCGACTTGCGGCGGCGCTCTGGTATTCTCCCCCGCGCATGCCACAGGCGCATCTGCTTTCACCGCGTGGGTTCCGTGCTGGCGCGTTCGCCGCCGGGATCAAATCCGCCAACACGGATGTCGCGCTGCTCATGTGCGACGTGCCGGCAACGGCGGCGGCGGTGTTCACGACCAACCAGGTCGTCTCCCCCGCCGTCCAGGTGGGCCGCAGGCACATCGCCGCGGGGAAGCTGCGCGGGATCGTGGTCAATTCCGGGAACGCCAACGCCTGCACCGGCCCGCGCGGACTGCGCGATGCCATGACGATGTGCAAATTGGTCGCCCATGTCGCGGATTGCCAGCCGTCGCAGATTCTTCCCTCTTCCACCGGGATCATCGGACGGTTGCTGCCAATGCCGAAAATCGAACGCGGCATCGCCGGCGCCGCGGCGAATCTGGGTCGCGACGCCCAGCACGCGGCGGCGTTCGCGCAGGCCATCCTCACCACCGACACACGCCGCAAATCCGCCGCAACGCGCTTCAAGGTCGCCGGAGAAACGGTCACTCTCGCCGGCGTCTGCAAAGGCTCTGGCATGATCGGACCGTGCCTCGCTCTACACGCCACGATGCTGGCGTATCTGACCACCGATGCGAAGATTCCCGCGGCGGCGTTGCGTCGAGCGCTCGCAGCGGCGGCGGAGACCAGCTTCAACGCCGTCACCATCGACGACCATTCCAGCACCAACGACACCGCCGCCATCCTCGCCAGCGGGCTGGGTCCATCGATCGATTCAGCACGCGCGCTGCGGGCCTTCTCCGATGCGTTGAAGGACGTATGTCAATCCCTGGCCTATCAGATCGCCGCCGACGGCGAAGGAGCGACCAAGGTGGTGCGCATCGACGTGCGCGGCGCCGCCAGCGAGGCCGATGCCCGGGCGATCGCGCGGGCCATCGCCAATTCGCCCCTGGTGAAGTGTGCGATGAACGGCAACGACCCGAACTGGGGCCGGATCGTCTCCGCCGCGGGAATGTGCGGGGCGCGCTTCGACGCCGATCGCGCGGCGCTGAAACTGCAGAATGCCCTGGTTTTCAAAGCCGGCCAGCCGGTTGCGTACAACGCCGCGACGGTCAGCAAGTCGCTGAAAAGCGCTGAGGTGATCGTCGAACTTTCCTGTGGGCTGGGCAAAGGCGCGGCAACCGTCTGGACGTGCGACCTGTCCCGGGAATACGTCACGATCAACGCCGATTACCACACCTGAAATTGCGTGAAGAGTCACTGTGGCAATTCGTCGTCTTGTCGCTGCGAATGAATTTTTATCGGTTACAGTTTTTCGTCACGAGGGCGACCTACTGGCTCGTAGACGTGAATTCTCCGCCGCCGCTGGCCCCGCTGGCTGGCCAGTTGAGGGCATGAAGTGCCTTTTCGATTCGCAGCAAATGGACGTCACGAACGTCGCCGGGGGAGCCAACGGCGCTCGCATCGGCGACGCGTCCACATATACGAGTCGGGAACTTCGGGCGGCATAGACAGCGTCACCGATAAAAATCAAACCCGGACGCCCCCTAAAAACAAGAATGAAGCGACAGACACACACACCCGAAGAAAAAGGTTTCATGTACAATTTGTATCGCGATGCCCTCCTCGTTGGCCGCCAATGATGATGCCCGGACCGGCGAATCCACCAGTCCCTGGCCGCCGCCATACCGCTGGCTCAAGCGCTCGCTGGTGATCTTCACAGTTGTCGCGATCCTGCTGATTGGCCTTCATATCTGGTGGAACCACATCGCGGATCAGCGCCTGGCCGCGGAGATCGCGGCCATCCACGCCCGCGGCGAACCGATCCTGCCGGAGGATTTTCCCACCATCACCATCCCCGATTCCGACAACGCCGCCTGGTATCTCCGCCAGGCCGCCGCCGCCATCAAGCATGGGCCGGAGGCCCAAACACTATGGAACGGATGGGACGTCGCATACACGGATCATGAGATTTCTGATCTGACGCGCTGGATGGATGACGAGCAGACGACACGATCGATGGCCCGCCAGGCGCGCGCGCATCCGATCGTGGCGTGGAACATGAAATTGGGCAGCCCGGCGATCATGACCCTGCTGCCGGATCTAAGTACACAACGCGAGCTGGCCACCACCCTGGAGATGGTGGCATTCGTGCAGCATCATCGCGGAGATGATGCGGCGGCGGTGCAGACCATCCGCGATCTGCATTTCGTCGCCGATGGGATGCAGCAATACACGCCGACGATCATCACCCACCTGGTCGGCATCGGCATCGACGCGGTGACCAGCGCCACCGCCCTGAACCTTTCCTCGGACCTTGCGATCGCCAACGATTCATCCACCGCGCGGCCGGGCGCCGTGCCAGCAACCCGGGCGGCGGTCCTGCAGTTGATCGCTGATCTCACCGACGAGCACCAATATACGCTGGGCGGAATTCAAAGCATCTACGGCGAGAGGTGGATGGCCCTGGACACGATGAAGGTGGCGCCGCAGGGGACGATCCCGGTTAATCCTTCACTCCACATCCTGCATCCCGCGACCAAACTGGACGCGATCAACATTTTGAAATCAGAATCGCAAGTGTCGCAGGCGATTGCCCAGCCGACGCTCTTTACCGCAAACGCGATGATGCCCGTCCTGCCCGCGCGGCGCGGATATCAGGGCGTTTCGATGCTCACGCACATGTTCTCCTCGATGATGATGCCGTCGCTTAATCTGTTCGTCGTGACCCATTACCACGGCTTGACGGATCGGCGGGCGGCGGTGATCGCGCTGGCGATCCGCCTCTGGCGATTCGACCACGACGGGAAATGGGCGGCATCGCTGGACGAGCTGGTGCCCGGGTATTTTCGGGCCGTGCCGATCGATCCGATGTCACCCACCGCTTCCCCGTTCCATTACAAGGCCGATGCGCCCGGCGGCGCGATCATTTACAGCGTCGGTGAATGCGGCGTGGATCACGGCGGGTCAGAACAATTGATTCGCAAAATCTCGCCGGGATATTCAGCAGGCCAGTGGGATAAGTTAAACGTGGTCTATCGCCTGACGCCTCAGCCACTCACAAGGCCGCCGCCGTCACAGTAGGCTCTGCACCACCACGCCAATGTAAACTGCGATCATCGGTATCCCGATCGCGATCATCCAGAATAAGACGAACCACGCGAGCGCCAGGGAAATATTCATGGCGTACCGCCGCCCCACCGAGCAAAGCGTGGCGTGTTTTAGCAATCGAAAGCTGCTGCTGGCCTGCGCCGCGAGCAACACGCCCAGCAACCCGAATCCCACGACCACCATGGTCTCGGCTAGGAAGAACCATTGGTTGGGCGCATCAAACAGAAAGGCGGCAATACCCAGCACAATCGCCGGCACAATCATCCACGCAAGCGGGCCGGCGGAGTAAAAACTCAGCGCCACCGCGCGATTCTGGCGGAGTACCGAGAGCGCCGGGGGTCGGAAAAAAAGGCTGGGCAGGCCGGTGACGCTCAGCAGGTACAGCCATGCGGAGAAGCCGCAAAGCACGATCAATACCACGCGATCCCGCCAGGACATCGGGATGTCCACGATCCCGACGATCACGCCGATCAATCCCAGCAGCGCCGCCACGGCCAGCACCAGGCAAACGCGACGGAACTTGATGGCGTCGGTGTAGCTGACCGGCCGGTTGACTTCCTGCGCGAGAATGCGCGGACGCGCCGTGGCCAGGATGACGGTTCGCCAGAATGCCCGAATGCGGCCGATGCGCCGCCGGTGGACCCAGGGAATGCGCGAATCGCCCACGATGCTGCGATCGATCGTCAGCCCGCATTCGGGACAGCGATCGCTTTCGATGCCGAACAGATTGTAGCCGCAATCGGGGCAGTGGAGGGAATCGGTCTGAATTGATGAGTCGGACAAAGAAGATTGCCTATTTCCTATTGCCTATTGCCTATTTCAAATTGGCAATGGGCAATGGGCAATAGGCAATACATTTATTTGTTCAATTCATCCAGCAACTTGTCGACCGCCCCGTCGAGCTTTTTCCCATCCGCGTCGTAAGTGCCGGCCTGGATCTGGTTGTGAATCTCGGCGACCAGGTCGGGGCGGATGTCGTTGTTCTTCAGCGCCGCCAGCAAATGGCTGGCGCCCGACAGTTCCAGCTTGTCCACCGCGCGCATCTGCGTGGGGGCATCGGAAGGCACTTGTTTGAGGACTGGATTTTCGGCGACCCGCTGAATGGGAGTGTTCCCGGCGACGTTATTGATCTGGCTCATGAACGGCTCTCCGGCTCGTTGTGCGACCCCGCATATTCGCCCGGCTGACGACTCCATCGCCACCACCGGAGCCTGGGGTCTAATTCCTGTCCAACGTATCGACGCTCGCATCCGCACATCTTGACCAAAGCGATCCTATCGAGAAATTCATTTAAGAGACTGTCATTGATAAACTTATATCAGACTTGAAAGAGCACCGCGCAAAAATATCCGATGGGGGTGGACTTTTCATCCCCCGCAAAATCTATCCAGTCCATCCAGTTTATCCAATTTACCATTGCGAAGCCCCCCGTAGAATCGCGTTGGCGCTATTACAGGACGCCCCGGTTATCGGCCGCTCTCACCGAACCACGCTTTTTCCCAGCAGAATCGACTCGGCCATTCGGCTGGTCAGGTTCTGATTTCGATAGATCAGCGGCAGGAGAAATCGAAGGTTTTGTTGCGGCCCGCGCAGGTAATTGCCCAGCGTCGTTCGCCAGTTGTGCCGGTAGGCGTCCAGCGCATCCTGCAGATGCGTTTCCCGCAGCGCCCGGCGAAGCACGTCCACCGCGAAGACGGCCGACCAGCAGTTGGGATAAATATCCTGCCCGCTGGCCGAATAAAATCCACCCGCCGGGCCGATCAGCAACGTGCGATTGGCGACGCCTTCGTGCTCCAAGGCGCCGGCCAGCGGAAGATCAAAACTTTTCACTTGCGCCTCATCGAGGCGCGCGCCCGCTTCCACGACGCCGTGGAGGCGCAGCAACTGAAGCCAATCCTCCAGCGGCGCCTTCGGCGTGGCGGGCAGCGGATCGCGGTGCGGCTGGATCACGCTGATCTGCGCAACGTCCCCATGTTGCAACAGCCAGCCCCAATGAAGCATGTGCTGCAGATCCAGCGACATGGGAATCACCGGACGAGGACCCGGATCGATCTTGAAATCACCCGCCAGCGGCGCCACGAAACAGCGATGCATCACCTCCCGCTCCCACGGTTCATCCAGCCGCAGCATCCTGGCATCGGTCGCGGGCAATGATTCGCCCAGGATCAGCGCCCGCGCGCGAACCGTTTGTCCATCCATCACGACGTGCAGTCCTGTCGGGTCGATGTGGGCGATGTGGAGATTTGCTGGCTTGTGCAGAACCGCGCCGGATTGCTCAGCGAGCCGGGCGAGCGCATCGCGCACATCCCCGTGGCGGGCGATCATGCCCATCGCCGATTTCGCCCGGTGCTGGCTCTGGTTCTGCTCAGAATCGCCCAGGAATCGCAATCCATAGATTCGCGTCATCGCCACCTTGCGTGCCAAAGGCGCCAGCAGCGGATGAAGCTGGAAGAAATCCGGATTCAGCAGGACGAGCTGATCGTCCCACGTCCGCGCCGCCCCCCCTGGAATCGTCGCATGCACCACCACCAGCGAAGGCCTGGCACGCAACATGGCGGCGGCGAAGTAGGTGGATGGATGCTCGCCCAGGACGAGAATGTCGGCAGCAGTGGCGCCGAGCGATTTCATCGGACACATGATATCGCGCGAGCTTGCCACCGCGCTTCCGCACCGCTACGGTTTGCCCCATGCCGCCTTGGCCTCTGGCCGTGCTCTTCGATTTCGACGGGGTGATCGTCAACAGCGAGCCGCTGCATTTCTATGCCTTTACACAGGTGCTGGCGGCCGAGCACATCGAGTTGAGCGAAGACGAATATTACGGCGAGCTGATCGGCTTCGACGATCGCGGCGCGTTCCGCTTTATTTATGACAAGCACCAATTGCCTCTGCATCCAAAGACATTGCTGCGCCTGATGACGCGCAAGAGCCAGGTCATGATGGAACTGATCCAAAGCCGCAAATATCACGCGCTGCCGGGGGTGGAACAGTTTGTGCGCGGGCTCTGGCGGCATTATCCGCTGGGAATCTGCTCAGGGGCGCTGCGCGAGGAAGTGGAAGCGATGCTGGAAGGCGTGTCGCTGCGCGACTGCTTCGGTGTGATCGTGGCGGCGGAGGATGTCACCGTCGGCAAGCCCGATCCTTCCGGTTATCTGCTGTGCGCCAATCAGATTTCCGGCAAGATCGACAAGCCGTTGAAGCCGGCGGATTGCCTGATCGTGGAAGACGCCCCCAGCGTGATCAAATCGGTGCGCGCCGCCGGCTTCCCCACATTGGGTGTTGCCACTTCGTTCCCGATGGAAAGACTGGCGGCCGACTGGATGGTCAAGACGCTCGACCCCGCCGAGGTGGCGCGGCAAATCCCTACGCTTCAACTGGAGCCGTGATGCACGATGTGCCAATCCTGATCGGCCAGGCCGAGCCGCTTCCCCTGGATGCGCGGTGGGTGATGATCCTGGTGATCGCCTCGCTGGCGGCAATCTTCATCGCGGCGATCATCGGACCGATTCTACGTCGCAAATTGCCGCCACAAACGCTGGCCCAATCCGACGATGAGCCATCCGGCACCGACCAACTCGACGATCGTGGTCTGGAGATTCGATCTTTCCGCAAGCGCCGCCGGCGCTGAGTAGCGGATCAGTCTGATTTTGAGCGGCCGGGCGACGGAGCCGGCCCGTGTCGGGCCGGTATCACCGGGCCGACACGGCCCGGCTCCGTAGCGCGGCCGCTAAACAAACCCGACGGCGCTGAGGCGGATCAATCGTGCGGCGCCGCGCTGTCGCGGACGGGTCCGGAGATATGCGCCGCGGGGCTGGCTGGCGATAACTCGTCCTCGGTCGACTGAACCGGAATCGCCGACCGCGTGAACTGACCCTGGGCCAGCAGGCCCGGGCCGGGCACCATGCCGATGCGACGCAACGCCGTGTCGATGTCCTGGTCCTGCTGGTTCAGCCGATAAGCATCCCGCAGCACCTGCCCGGCCTCCTGGTTCTGACCCAGTACTTCCAGATAAAGACCCAGCTCTTTCTGAGCGACGTAATTATCGGGGTTGAGCTGCACGGCGCGGCGATAGTTGTCCAGCGCGGTGTCGGCGTCGCCGCGATAACGGAAGATCCGGCCAATCAGACGGTAATCATCCGACGACCGCGAATCCGACGCCGTCTTGACGATCAGGTCGGTCTCGGTGCTGCTGGAATCCGTCTGGGCGATGACGCGGGCCAGGCGATCAAAAGCGTTATCGTGCATCTGGTGATCGAAGCGCACGCTGCTGGGATCAGGCTGCAGCCGCAGCGCGGTCTTGTAGGCGACGATCGCTTCGTGATACGAGTGGGTCTGCTCGTAGCTCAGCCCCAGCCAATATTCCGTTTCGGGATCGATGGGGTCCTGCCGGGCGGCGTTGCGGAATGAACCCGCGGCCTCCGCATAGCGACCGTCGTTGTATTGCTCGATGCCCTGTCGCTTGGCCTCGGCGGCCCAGGTGAGCATGTCGCCGCAGCCCACCAGCGACATCACCATCGCCCCGCCCAAAGCGGCCCAAAGCACCGACGTCAAAAGCTTGATCCGGGAAAGTGTCATGGCTACCTCCATGTAGCGCTGCTGTTGAAGAATCCGTTGATTAAAAGGTAACGTGTTCTTTGGTGGATGCAAGGGACATTGCCACTAAAGTGGCAACGCCGGTCAATTCACGATCGCGGATTCGCAATCGCATAGCCACCGGCAAGTTGGCATCGTATGATCCGGTCATGCCGGCACGGCTTGTCGAAAGGATTGGGCGAAACACCAACAACGCGCTGGCGACGTTCGGCGAATTCTGCGATTTCGCGGCGCGAACCTTCATGTGGCTGGTCGGCGGCGGCATCCGCTGGCGAAGCCTGCGGCAACTGCTGGCGCAGATGTATGAGATCGGTGTCCGATCCATGCCCGTCGTCGGCATCACCGGGGCCTTCATCGGCATGGTCATGGCCGTCGAGACCTACAGCCAGTTCAAGTCCATCGGCCAGGAAAACCACCTGGGGAGCGTGATTATCCTCTCGGTGGTCAAGCAGATTGGCCCGGTGCTGGCGGCCGTCATGCTGGCCGGACGCATTGGCGGCGCCCTGACGGCGGAACTGGGAACCATGAACGTCACCGAGCAGCTGGATGCCCTGCGCGTCATGGGGACCGATCCCATCCGTTTCCTGGTCGTCCCGCGCTTTCTCGCCTGCGTCATTCTCACTCCGGTGCTGACCATCTACAGCGACATCACCGGCATCGCCGGCGGCTGGTTCATCGGTGTGCAGGTCCTGGGCGTGCCCAACGGGCCGTTCTGGCATTACGCGCAGGTCGGCGTGGAGATGTGGCAGATCAACGAAGGGCTGATCAAATCCATCTTTTTCGGCGCGTCCATCGCCTTGATCAGCTGCTACAAGGGGTTCACCTGCGGCGCCGGCGCCAGCGGTGTGGGACGCGCCTGCACCGAAAGCTTCGTGGCCAGCTTTATTTCCATCATCATCATGAACTTCTTCTTCGCCCAGATCGCCCACGACTGGTATGTCGCCCTCTACGGTTCGCGAAGCGTTTTTGGCGCCTGAACAATGGCTCTGATTGAACTCCGCCAAATCTTCAAACGCTTCGGCTGGCTGCAGGTGCTCAACGGCGTGAGCCTCCAGATCGAGCACGGCAAGTGCCTGGTGGTGGTGGGCGCCAGCGGCAGCGGGAAAAGCGTTTTGCTCAAGCACATCGTGGGCCTGCTCAAGCCCGATGCCGGTGAGGTCTGGTTCTCCGGCAAGCGCATCGATAACCTCCCGCAGCGCGAGCTGATGAAGGTTCGCCAGCGCTTCGGATTTCTCTTCCAGATGGGGGCGCTGTTCGACTCCTACAACGTGATCGAGAACGTCGGGTTTCCGCTCACGGAACACACCGACAAATCTCCCGCCCAAATCGAGGAAATCGCCAAAAAAAAGCTGCTGATGGTTGGCCTACCCGACGTCGGTGAGAAGATGCCGGGCGAGCTTTCCGGCGGGCAACGCAAACGCGTCGCTCTGGCGCGGGCCATCGCGCTGGATCCCGAGGTGATTCTTTACGATGAGCCCACCACCGGCCTGGACCCGGTCCGCTCCGACGTGATCAACGAATTGATCCTCAAGCTGCAGCGCGAGCTTGCCGTGACCAGTGTCGTCGTCACCCATGACATGCACAGCGCGTTCAAAGTCGCCGACCGCATGGTCATGCTCTACGAAGGCAAGCTGATTTTCGACGGTACGCCCGAGCAAATCCGCACCAGCGACAACGATGTCGTCAAGCATTTTGTCCAGGGTGAAGCCAGCGAGGCGGAGCTGGAGGGGTTGAAATCCGTCTCAGATTGAATGCGAATTTGGTCGCGCCGCCAATCGCATTGCGCGTCGGCCGTCGTTATTCTGTGGGTCAAAGGAAGCAGGCATGTCTCCATATCGTCGCAACATTCTGCTGGGCGTGACCGTGCTGGGCGCCGTCGGGATCTTCGCGTGGATGGTGCTGAAGTTCAGCACCAAGACCGCGGAGATTTTCGGCCCCCCGCAGATGCCCCTGCAACTGATCAGCGTCCGCGTCGACGGCCTTTCGGAAGGATCGGGCATCTATTATCTGGGCGTCAACGTCGGCCGGGTGACCGGGATCTCCCGCAGCCAGGATGGACGCGGTGTCAGCATCACCGCTCAGGTTGATCGTGAGCCCCCACTCCCCGGGAACGTCCATGCCGATATCACGCAATCCAGCCTGATCGGCGGCGCTTCCAACATTTTCCTGGAGCTTGATTCCAAGGAGCCGGCCGGAGCACTCGTCTCCGGTTCGACATTGAAAGCCAATTACGTCGGCCTGCAGCTTCTGCCCCCCACCGTCGCCGATGCCGCCACCCAGATCGCCGGCATGAGCGAAGATATCCGCAAGCTCTCCCAGCAGCTTCGCCAGTCCAATGTCATCGGCGACCTGGATCGCGCCATCAAGAACGCCGACGACCAAGTCAGCAAATTCGGCAAGGTGATGGATTCGGCCCAGTCGCTGCTGGGCGATGAGAAAATGCGGGATGATCTGCGCGCCGCCATCGCCAGCATCCGCCACACCACCGAGCAGACCGATCACATCGCCGGCAAGCTCGACGCGCTCACCGACAGCCTCAAGAACACCTCCGACACCGCCGGCGTCACCCTCAAGGACGCCCAGCAGCACATGGACCTGCTGAGCAAACAGATCGGCGACCGCCTCACGCAAACCGCCGGATTGATGGCCAGCATCCAGGACATCACCGAGAAATTGAACAAGGGCCAGGGAACCGCCGGACAGTTGCTCAACGATCCACGCCTCTATGAAGCGCTGCTCGACAGCGCCAAGCAGCTCAACCTGACCGTCGGCGAATTGCGTTTACTCGTCGAGCAATGGGAACAGGAAGGCGTGGGCTTCAAGCTGAAGTGAACCCTGACCACCGCGAGGATACGCGGCGCTCAGGCTTTTTGCGGCGAGGCTTTTTGCGCCGGGATCGCCAGGTGCGGCCGTGCCATCTCCACGATCTGATCGAACACCGCCGGATCGCTGATCGCGATCTCGCTGAGCATCTTGCGATTCAGCTCGATCCCGGCGGCAATCAGCGCGGGGATGAATCGGTTGTAGCTGACCCCGCGCATCCGCAGTGCCGCGCCCAGGCGGGTGATCCACAGGCTGCGGAAATGCCGCTTTCGCTGGCGACGATCGCGATATGCGTAAACGCCCGCCTTGCGGACAAACTCGATGGCGGGGCGATACAGCGTGCCCGAAGCAGCGCGGAAACCCCGCGCGGCGCGCAGAACACGCTTGCGCTTGCGGCTGTGGGTGGGTCCGCCGGTCGAACGCGCCATGGTTATTTCCCTTCCTTCGCTGCTTCGGCGGCGGTCAACGCACGCTCGTGACGGATCTTGCCAGGATGAATCCCGCTCACACCCATCAATTTGCGCATGTTCCGCGCATGCCCCTCGAACAGCATCGCCGGCCGACGCAGCTTGCGCCGCTTGGTCGCCGGCCGGGAGCTCATCAGGTGCGTATGAAAACTATGATTCCGCTTCAGCTTGCCCGTGCGGGTCAAACGCAGGCGCTTGGCCACGCTCTTGTTGGGCTTGAATTTGTATGCCATTGTCGCTCGAAAAGAAACATCCCCGCCATCTGCGCGGGGCGGGAAATATAGCAGAGCCGATCCCCCCTGTCCACCGCGCCCAATGCGGGTCGTGGGTCAATTTGCCAGTGGTTGTTTAGCGGCCGCGCTTGCGCGGCGTTACTCATGCGGGCAACGCCGGGCAAGCCCGGCCGCTAAACATCAAACTGACCCATTACTCCAATGCGCGGTAGCGGGTCAGTTTGCCAGCGATTGTTTAGCGGCCGCGCTTGCGCGGCGTTATTCAGGTGGACAACGCCGGGCAAGCCCGGCCGCTAAACTTCAAACTGACCCACTACCCAATGCGCCGTAAGTTCGCGGCAAATCCCACTGCAATCACGGCCGCGTGGTCGGCGCGTCGGCGAGCATTTTGGCGATGGCGCGAAGATGATCCTCGTGCCACGATGAGACGCCCCCGTTGCTCGAAAATTTTGGCCAGTTGTGCCCGTAGCGGCGCATCTCGTCGATGGCCTGATCGACAGACCAGCCTTCATATTTGATGCGGATGAACGCCGCGACGATCCCCGTGCGATCGTGCCCGCCCGAGCAGTGGAACATCACGCCCCCGCTCCGCGCATCGGTCAAAACTTCATCGCTCACGTGCGTCAGCCAGTCGTAAACCTGGGCATCGCTCATGTCCTGGAGCGAATGCCGGCCCCGGTTGGCCATGGGTATCAGCACCCAGCGGATATCGGCCTGGGCCGCCGCCATCCGCTCCAGCGCCACGCGCCGCTTGAGCGCGGCCGCCTTGGTCGAATCGGTCTGTCCGTCGTCCCCCTCCGGCCGGTCGGGATCTTCCAGGCAAATGATGGTGCGTATCCCCATCCCGTAAATCCGCTGCATCCGTGCCAACGCGAACTGCAGGTCATCGGGACGCGTCGTGGACGCCAGTATCTCCAGATCGTGCAGCGGCGACGCGCATCGGAAAATATTGCTCCGTCCGTCGACAACCCCCAGGCTGTGAAAATCCCGCAGGACCGCATCTTCCGACGGCGCCTTCTCGCCCACGGTCGCGCCACTGGGCATCGTGGCAGCGCCCATCGCCAGCAACACACCAGCCACCAGCGCCGACGCGATCATCCATCCCGATTTCATGCGTCGCACTTTAACCGGGGAATATGCGGAATATCCAATGAACCGGCACGCGGGCGCATCAATGCTGCGAATCAAATCCCCGCAAAATAAAATTTCTTTCCATCGCAATCCCTTGTCGTTGCAGAATCCCCAAAATCCCGGACAAATTGGCGCTTCCAGACCGCCCCAAAACCTTCAGGCGCCAGACCCAATACAGAGGAAGCATGTTTTTTTGACGGACGCAGAGACCGGAGCATCGGCCATGCGCAGCCGAGCGACCCGGGATCTGTCACCATCTTTGTCGATGCCGTATTCCTCCGGCAGCGCAAAGATGGCAGGCGCACCCGGTGATGGGTGCACTTCCTTCGGAGAACCCGCGCCCACGCCGGTGTGCGTCGTCCGGTTTTTTCCGAAATCCATATCCAGATTCAGCGGAGCGACACGCTCCGGCTCTTCTGTGCTGCGCAGTCATTCGCGCATGAATACAAAATTTGTCGCGCTTGGAACGGCGGGAAAATGGCAATGGCGATCCAACACTTACCCGCGCCACAAGCCGGTTTGCTCGTGCCATGCAGGTTTGGCGATCGTGGTCGGCGCCGTGGGGACCGCGCCGATGGCCAGCGTGTACAGGATTTCCCAGCCGGTCTTTTCCATCTGGAGGAATTGCCGCGCCGCTTCATCGGGGAATGTTCCGGTCTGGGAGGTGGCCAGGCCCATGGCGGTGGCGCACAGGCCGATGCGCTGGGCGGCCATGCCGGCCTCCAGGTGCGCCAGGCGATACACGTCCGGCCCGCCCTCGTTCAGCAGGCGATACAGGTTGGCCGTCATGAAGCAGACGGCCGATGCGTTGCCGAACAGCGTGTTGGACATCGACAGCCGCTGCGCATCGTAGCGGAAGACGCCGTTGCGGATGATCATCCAGGCATTCTTGGCCGGGTGGTAATACCAGATGCCGTTGTCCACGCCGATCACGTTGGTGATGATCCAGATCGGACGGATCAGGGCGGAATATGGCCCGTCGGGGAAGAGCGGGAATGGGCTGCCCCAGCGGAACCCGACGCGGGCCAGGTACCACAGGCGGTCGCGCGAGATGGAGGCGCGGGCGAACTCGCGTGGGGCTTGCGGGTTGAGCAGCAGCTTGTCCAGCGCGATGCCGCGCTCGGGCGCTTCGGGCTCGGGCAGCTCCTGGAAATCGAAGGCATCCGAGAGGGGCGAGAGCTCGGTGAGTGGCGGGCGGATCTCGCGCACCGCCACGCCGGGCGCCACGCAATCCTCGTGCACCGCCATGATCGAGCCATAACCGACGACGCTGGCGGCCAGCGGCGGACGCGGCAGCGTCGGCATCGCGCCCACCGGCGGCAGCACGAAGCCCGGTGGCGCGGTCAGCGGCCGCGACGTCGCATCCGCCCACACGATCGACCCCTGCACCGCTTCGGCCTCGGCGAAATCGGCATCGGGCGCCACACCGATCAGCTCGCGCATTGTCTGCGCGTTGGCGGTCAGGCGCACCAGCGTCTGGATTCCCAGCCCCGTGCCGACGGTGGCAATGTCCTGGATCACGTGCCCGGCTTCCAGCAGCGCCTGGCGGTAGCCGCGCTTGCCGAACGCCCAGGAGCTGCGGCAGAAAATTGTGGAGACCAGCAGAACCGCGGGAAGGGTCTTGAGGAATTCCAGGTCGGGCCGGCCACGCTTAATCTGCGCCAGCGCCTCGTATCCCTCGCGCAGCTTTCGCAGGGCGAACTCGCCAACCGAAAAGTGGTAGAAGCCCGGCTCCAGCCCTTCGATCGCGAAGGCGGCGACGTAGATTTCGCAGGGATACGTGAAGCGCTCGCTGGGATAAGCGCGCATCCAGCGTGGCGGTCGCTTAGAAAGCTGCCGCACCGCCCCCGCCGCCAGGTACAGCCACGTGGAGAGCGTGCGCAGGTCCTGCGGCGGCTGATGCTGGCTGGCGGGGACGGCGTCCAGACCCTCCAGCAGCAGCGCCGTCGCCGGCACGCCCACGCCCAGCAGGTTCGTCGGCAGCGGTGTCTTTGGATATCCATCGAAGAGCCGAAAGACGTTAGGGGGCGGCCCGTGCGTTACCGCCGCCGCCGCGGGCGCTTCGGGCAGCTTCGTCGAGTCATGGTACTCTCGCACGCGCTCGACGCGCTCATGGATGTCGCGCGGTACGTTCATTGTTTTAAGAAGTTGCGAGTTGCGAGTTGCGAGTTGCGAGTAAATACGGGGGGAAGCGCGAGCGCTGTATTTGCATTTGCTCGCAACTTGCAACTCGCAACTCGCAACTTTTCGCTCAAAACAATTGTTCCAGAATCCTCTCGATGGACATCTGTATACACGTGAAAGTCGGCGTATCGCGCTGCGTGTATTTACTGCTCTGCGTCTCGCGCAGCTCCTGGACCAGGTCCAGGAAATCCTTCGGCTCATCGGTCTCGAAGGCCACGACAAAATCCTGGTCGTCCAGACCGAAGCTGTACGTCGTGTTCAGCTTCACGCTGGGATATTTGTTGCCGCGCTGGATGTGGGCATCCATGATCTCCTGCCGCTGCTCCAGCGGGAGCAGATACCAGTCGCGCGTTTTCACGAACGGATATACGAACAGGTATTTGCGTTTTCCCGGAATAATGTGCGTGCGGCTCTCGGCGGTGTGGAACGGATCGACCTTGTCGATGTACATGCTGCGCTTGGTCATGGAGACGAACGACCATGGCGTGGACAGATAGCCGCCCAGACGTGTGCGGTTGATAGCCTGTGTCTGGTTCTGAAATTCATCCGGGCCGGCCGAGATCCGCCAGAGCAGGAAATCCGCATCCGGCCTCAGGCCGACCGTGCTGTAGGAAAGGCAGAGCAATCCCTGCCTTGGCTGGGCGAACAGGCCGGTGAATTGGGCGCGGGCCTGCTGCTTTTCCTGGTCGCTCAGGCGGCGGAAGGCGGGATCGAGCTTGTAGAACGCGAAGTTGACAAATTGCCGCGTGACCGGCGATGTTCCCGAAGGCTGCGGCTGGGGTGGCGAGGATGTTGAGGGGGATTGGGTTTGGCTCATGAAGGGGTTTCCTGTGCATTATACGCGGTGTCGCCTCGGCGTATTTGGTTAGCCGCGTCGCTTGCGACGCGCGTTTCGCATTGGGCGCCTGGTCGGGCGCGCGTCGCAAGCGACGCGGCTAAACAATAGCCCGGTCGCCGACGCAAGACATTTTAGCCGCGATGCCGCGCATGGTACAAAGCGGGCGGCATGGGGTTATGGCGTGTGCGCATCATTGCGGGCTTGCTGGCGGTACTCGCGGCCACCGGCTGCGCGACGCCGGTTGTCGCGCCGCAGCAGCCAAACACGGTGATCATCGTCCCGGGCCTGGGCGGGGATGGCGGAGACGGGGGTGTTTATGCGCAGATCGTGCACGGATTGCGCGATGCCGGCAGCCAGGATTGCCTGCGAATCTTCAACTGGGGCTGCTCCTGGGCGCTGTTCCCGGTGACGCTTTCGTCCAGCGCGCTGCACCACGACACCGAGCGGAAATTGGCTGAACAGATCACGCAGTGGCGCAACGACCACCCCGGCTGCCGGATCGTGCTGATCGGACACAGCGCCGGCGCGGGGGTGGTGGTCGGTGCGCTGGGGCGATTGGACGATTGCACGGTTGTCGGCCCGGTGATCCTGCTGGCGCCGGCGCTGTCGCCCGATTTCGATCTGCGCCCGGCCCTGGTGCACGCGACGGTGGTTCACGTTTTCTTTAGCCCCGAGGACACATTCTGGCAAGGCATCGGCAGCTTCATCTTCGGCGGCTACGACGGCATCCACCGCGACGGCGCCGGCCGCAAGGGATTTACACTCGCGCAGCTCACTGCCGAGCAGAAGGCCAAGGTGATCCAGCATCCCTGGCAGGCGCAATGGAAACCCCTGGGCGAAGACGGCGGGCATTTTGACTGGATGGCGCGGCCGTTTGTGACGGAGGTTCTTGCGCCGCTGATCGACCACAGGCCGGACGCGAATACTAACGCAACGTCTGGAAGAGAATGATGATTGTCACGATCAGCGCCACCGCCGCCTCGATGGTTACGGACCCGTGCGCGGCAATCCACGGCCCAAGCCGCGGCTCGACGACGGAGACGGAAAGACGAAGACTTTCGCCGCATTCGGGACAGCGCGGAGTAGCGAGGGCGCGAAGGTTGTAGCCGCACATCGGGCAGGCGGCGTCGTGATTGGCGAGCCAGCGGACCAGGTCGGCATCATCGTCGGGAGGAGGAGTTGATCCGGGCGGGGCGGACGTGGGTTTAGTCGCCTATTCATTCTAACAGTTTCGCGCGGAGCATGAAGATTAACCAGCGCTGGATTGACGGGGACAGGCGCGCGGCGCGGAAGGCCGCCGGATGGCGATCCGGCGGCTTTGGGGGAAAGGGTTTTGTGGAGTAAAGAAAGAACCCCGATCCTTTGTGGGGACCGGGGTTCGGATTAACGCTGGCAGTGACCTACTTTCCCGCTGAAGCAGTATCATCGGCTCGGCAGGCTTAACGACCGTGTTCGGAATGGGAACGGGTGTGACCCTACCGATATAGCCACCAACGAAGATCCCGAAGGGCGGTTAGGCCGCTCGGGATTGGAATATCCAAGTGATACGAGGTTCATCCGCTTGTCGAACAGCTTTCTGGTCGTTGAGGGTTGCGATGTCATGCCCACACGATGCAATCGTGTTTCTTTGACGAAGCGAAGCGCAACTGATCAACGATGATCGATAAAAATGGTCAAGCGATCGACCGTTAGGACCGGTAACCTGAATGCCTTTCGGCGACTTACAGCTCCGGCCTATCAAACCGAGTGGTCTACTCGGGGTCTCTCGTCCTGCCGAAGCAGAACATGGATTCCTAGTCTTGGCATAGACTTCACGCTTAGATGCTTTCAGCGTTTATTCGTTCCGGACATAGCTACCCAGCAATGCCGCTAGCGCGACAACTGGTGCACCAGGGGTCCGTCCATCCAAATCCTCTCGTACTATGGATGAGGTGCCGTCAAGAATCCTACGCCCACAGCAGATAGGGACCGACCTGGCTCACGCCGGTCTGAACCCAGCTCGCGTACCGCTTTAATTGGCGAACAGCCAAACCCTTGGGACCGCCTTCAGCCCCAGGATGCGATGGG
>Ga0182024_10000609_pt1 | contig 93183 bp, 87 predicted proteins | sample P32metaG_FD_120480 | JGI IMG/M metagenome (GOLD analysis project Ga0182024, IMG submission 120480) | Permafrost microbial communities from Stordalen Mire, Sweden - P3-2 metaG (Illumina Assembly) | ecosystem: Environmental > Terrestrial > Soil > Wetlands > Permafrost | place: Sweden: Stordalen... | reverse complement strand
AGCATTCGTCACATCATCCGCAAATACATTCTCCTCGATGCGATCCCATACGTTGAACAAAAGATGTCCTCCGGGCTTCAGGACTCGCTTTGCTTCGCGGTAGGCAGATGGGCGGTCGGGAAAGAACATCGCGCCGAACTGACAACAAACGAGATCGAAGGCCGCATTTTCAAACGGTAGCGCCAGAGCATCCGCTTGTCGCCATTTGATGCGACTGTCTGGAGCTTGTAGCGAGGCGGCGTAGTCGAGCATCGGCTGGTTGAGGTCGGTTACGATATAGCTTGCGCCGGGGGACAGTTTTGGCGCCAATGCGCGGGTGACGACCCCGGTGCCCGCGGCGATTTCCAAAACGGCGCTTGGCGAGAAGGACGCTGCTCGTTGTGCAAGATCTGCGGCGAACGGCTCGAAAATCAACGGCACCATATAGCGGTCGTAGTTTTCCGGAATCGAGCCAGCGAACACCTTGTCCGTTTCCAACATTGCTATCACCCGCCGTCCGTTTGGTGGCTCGCGAGACTAGCATTTAATTGTCCGCTTTGGGTCATTCGCTACAGATCGTTGCGCGCCGAAAATCGCTCCATGTCTGCTGTTCCCAGAAAGCGACGCAAAGCCAGAGCCTTGGCATCTGTTGCGAAGGGTCACGGCAGTGGTCGCCGCGAGCCCCTGCAACGTCCCGCTATGGTTGTGCGGTTTGCCGTTCAATCAGCGGAGCCACGCTTGCGTTTGAGCGCGGCTTTCCGACGATAGCTCTCGACGTTCATCTCCAGGATTTCACGCCGCGCACGTCGTAATCGCAAGAGCAAGCCGGCAAGCTTTACGGGGACAGGATACACATTGCTTCATTTCGGCGCCGAATTTCCGCTATGTGTATCCTGTCCCAGTAAAGCTTCAACTTTCGCTATCGGACGGCGTTCATGGACCTTATCGCCATCAGAATTTTGTAACCGTCTGTGGGTATCCTTTGATGATTCCACAGTGGCGCTCGCAGGGGAATCGCCGTCAATAGAAATACAACGAAGGAATACGCGGCATGCAGCAAAATCAGCAAGGGTAGAAAAGCCATTTCATCAATAACATTGATATCCGTTACCAGCGCCAACCAATAGATGTTAAAGAACAAAAGACTAGCCCCAGGTCCGGCGGCGGCGAGCAGGATGCGCTTTCTTGCCGGCGCCTCGGCCGGCATCTTTGTCCGCACGCCGCCCGCTGATAACCACAAGAGCGGTCTGAAGCGAAAGATGCTTTCCCCGTCTTTCCAGTCGATCCGGAACGGTCCCGCCTGAAACGACACGAGTTCGAGATTCAAGACTCGCGCGGCTGCGAAATGGCCTAACTCGTGGATCACCAGCCCAATAGGCGATGTGAGCACAAACAGCAGGATTCCGATCCAGGGCATGCACGGCCGCCGAGGCGTTGAAAGCGCCAGTCCAGGATTTCACGCCGCGCACGCCGTAATCGCAAGAGCAAGCCGGAGCCCGAAGGCCGATCAGGATGGAATGGCGCCGTCTTGTCGCGCCGACCCGGGCCAACGGCGCAATTCCTTGCCGTCGTCATCGACGACTATGAACCCGTCGGGAGGCCGGGCGATATGGCGTAGCCTCATGGCGTAGAAAGCGTCTTGGCAGAAAACGACGATCCGGTCCAAGTCGGTGAGAATGCTGTTTTCGACTTCGACCGGCTCCTCCTCTTTGCCGCGCTCAAACCATTTCACGCTGAACATGCGACGACCTCAGTGTATCGACGTGCTTTGCATCGGATTCCCGACGTAACGCTCGATCAAGAATTCGAATTCGCGGGCCGCCAGATTTTCGGCGCGCTCCGCCATTTTGTCCCAATCGGCGGCAAAACCAAGCCATTCGGCCGGCGTCATGGACGTTTTTGCCGTCCGCCGGCACGATTCTGCGGCCTTGCGATATCGTTCCGAATTGCTGAGCACCTTGTCCTGCTTTCACAGCGCTAGGATCGGAATCTACCTATGAGTGACGTGATTCAAGCCAGCGATGAACTTCATCCCGCTCCGGCGGCGCCGCAAAGATCGAACCGCAACCCAGCATCGCCCTATTGCGCAGGCGCGCTCTCGACGTCGCGCCGGATCTTCTGGCAGAACTTGTCCTTGAGTTCCTGACTGTCGTTCTCGGCGATGAGGCGACTGGCCTGTTCGTCGATCTGCGGCTTGTCGCGCCGCATCAGATCGTCGAGCGTGAAGCCGTCGCTTTGGCCATTGGCGAGGACGGTCTGCAAATAGGCCGTTCCGCACAGCGTATCGGCCGCGATCGCCAATCCCACGGCCTTGTCGATCTGCCGCCGCATCTCCGCGCCCAGCGCGTCGTCCTGCGCGTGGGCCAAACAGTAGCCGGCGAGCCATATCGCGAAAACAACCAGGAATGACTTCACGCCGCGCTCCGGATTTGCAGGGCAAATCGTTTTCAGTCCATGCTCTTGGCGCGCTGAATATGCAAGACTGCCGGGCGCCGCGGCCATTTCAGAAACCGCGCAAAAACATTTCGCACATGGGAGGCATCGGACATCATGTCAAAGGATCTCGCCTATCTCGCCTATACGGCAATGCTCACGGCGGCGCTGTGGATTCCCTATATCGTCGCGCAGGTGATGACGAACGGCTTTCTTGAGCCGCCGAACTATGTCGATCCGGCCTCGCGTCCGGTTCCGCTCTGGGGCAAGCGCGCCGATCGCGTCTATCTCAACGCCGTGGAAAGCTTTGCGCCCTTCGCGGCGCTGGTGATCGTCGCCAATCTCGCGGGCAAGGCCGATGCGATGACAGGGTTCTGGGCGATGAGTTTCTTCTGGCTGCGGGTGGCGCACGCCATCGTCTATTGGCTTGGCATACCTTACATCCGGACATTGGTCTTCACATTGGGCTTCGTCGCGGTTGTTGGCATTTTCTGGGAGGTGGTCAAGTAGCGGCGGGCCGCCGGCCGAATGGGCAAAGTGCGCCAGAGCGGCGATCGTCGCGGCCGAAAGCCGCGCCTACTGCTTGGCGCCCGCTCCATTCGCGTCCGGCTTGGCCGGCGGCGTGGGAGCGGAAATGTCGGGGGGCGGAATGAGCTTTCCCGTTCCAAAATTGCTGCCCGACTGCATTTCGAGACAGGTCAGCATTTCGACATAGCTGACCGGGACCGACTGAGGCTCGGCGCAGGTCGCGCGCGCGGCGGCTGGAAACTGCGACCATTTTTGTCGCAGCTCGTCGCGCGCGGCCTGTTCGTCGGTCACGCAGCTTTGGAAGGCGCTGGACTGGTCCTCGGGAAGAACCGTCGTCTTGGCGCTTTGGCAAATCTTGTTGGGGTCCGCGTTCGGTATCGACGCGGCCAAAAGAAGCGAGAAAAGCAAAGCCGTCATCGCCAAGCCCTCAAATCCGTCTATCGCGAATGCCCGTCATCCTACGGCCAAACGCGTTGCGGCCGCAATCGTTGCCAGGCGAAGCGCAGGCAATCTTCTGGCGACGCTTCCGGGGGTTCACGCGTTCGTGTTCAAAATTGGCCGGGCCAACGCAACCATCGCCGTCGGCGATGGCCGGCGCCTCTTAGATCGCCACGGCCGCGCCTTGCAGGGCGGCTCGTTCGGCGAGGCCCCAGGGCGTCGGATTTGCCCGATGATGGGCGCCCCACAACGGCTGGGTGACATCGACACGCATGTAGCGCCCCATCTGGGCGATCGCTATTTTTCCAGCGTCATCCTCGCTCTCGGCTTCGATGACCGCCATCCGCGCCACCGGCGATTTCTTGTCGAGGCTGGCAAAGTAATAGGCGTGCCATGTCAATTTTGCCATGTTGCGTCCTTTCGCGATGGGTCTGGCGGCCTTCAAACGTCCTGCCCGCGTAGAAGGTTCCCAAGCGGAAGGTCTTTTTTTTAGCCAAGAGGGATGGCAATCGGTCGAGCCGCGGCGAACAGACGCGTTGGTCAAAGCAAATTCCAGGCCGCGAGGGTCCGAAACCGGCGTTGCGCCCTTCTGCGCCGTCAGGCGGCGCTCGGGCGCTCCTTGGCGAGCGGTTCGGCGAGGGCCGAGGCGCAGACGACGGCGTTGCGCCCGTTGTGTTTGGCGCGATAGAGCGCGCGGTCGGCGTTTTGGAGGAAGGTTTCGAGTTCGATGTCCAAAGCGTTGGGCGTGAACGAGGCAACGCCGGCGCTGATCGACACGACGACGGCCGGCCCGGCGCGATGTTCGATCGCCAAGCCGAGAACCGCGAGCCGGATGCGCTCGGCGATATTGGCCGCGCCCGCCTCGTCCGTGTTGGGCAACAGCACGGCGAATTCTTCCCCGCCGTAGCGCGCCACAATGTCGCCCGGCCGGCCCAGCGTGTTTTCGATCGCCCGGCCGACCCGCCGCAGGCATTCGTCGCCGGCCGGATGGCCGTAATTGTCGTTGAAGGATTTGAACCGATCGACGTCGATCATGATCACCGCCAGATGCGATCCGTCGCGCAAGGCGCGCCGATATTCCCTGGCGAGCGCGTCGTCGAAGGTCCGACGGTTGGCCAGCGCCGTCAATCCGTCCTGGCCCGCCAGCGCCTCCAGGCGCCGATTGGCCTCTTCGAGCTGATCCTCGGCGGCCTTTCGCACCGAAATGTCCCTCAGCGCGCCGATGACGCCGCTGAGCGCGCCGCTTTGGGGATCCCGCAAGGCCCGCAACTGCGCCTCGACCCAGATCCAGCGCCCGTCGCGGTGGCGCAGGCGATTGACGACGATTGCGCGCTCCGCGCGGCCGGTCAGCACGGACTGGAACAATTGCGCGACATGGTCGGCATCGTCGGGATGGACCGTGCCTAGCGCGCGCACCCCGATCATTTCCTCCGGCTCGAACCCCAAAATCTCGCGGCAGGCCGGGGAGACATATTGGCGCACGAGGCCAAGGTCGTATTGGAACACCATATCGGCGCTGTTTTCCGCCAGGAAGCGGTAGCGCGTCTCGCTCTCCTTGAGCCGGCGCTCGGCCGCTACGCGCAGATCGATGTCGCGAACGACGACAAGGCGTTGCGTCGGTTCGCCGGAATTGCCCGCGATCACCCGCGAGACGCTTTCGACCCAGACATAGCTGCCGTCCTTGCGGCGCATGCGATAGGTGAAGGTCGTCGCCTCGGTGACGCGATAAGATTTCAGTTCCTCCAGAATGCCTTGATCCTCGGGATGGATCGCATCGAGCGTGGTGACGCCGAGCATTTCCTCCGGCTCGTAACCCAATAGTTTGCGGCAGGCCGGCGAAGCATAGACGCGCCGCCCGCCCGGCTGGACCAGCAGGATCATGTCGGTCGAATTTTCCGCCAGCAGCCGGAGCTGGCGCTCGCTCGAGCCGAGACTGGCCTGGGTGCGCGCGATGCTGTCGGCCATGTCGCCGAGCGTCTTGCCGAGCGCGCGAAATTCGGGCGCCTGCCAGGGCGCCATTTGCGCGCGCGCGCCAAGATCGCCCGCGCCGAGCCGTGCCGCCGTTTCCACCAGGGATCGAATGGCGCGAAATTGCGTGCGATCGGCAAACTGCCAGGCCGCCCAGGCCGCCATCAGCGCGGTGAGGAGGGCGACGGAGGCGCCAAGGACAACACGCCAGTCGGCCTGCGCCAGCACCGTGGCGCGCGACAGTCCGACCGCCACCATCAGCCCGGAGCCGCCCCCAGTGATGAGCGGCGCGAATCCAAATATCCTCGGCGTGCCGTCGACATCGACCGCTTCGATGGAGCCCCCGCCCGGATGCTGAAGCATCGCCGCGACCAGCGCCGAGCCCTCCAGTTTTTTCCCGGCAAGGTTCAGTTGATCGGAGGAGCGGACGAGAAGGGTCGCCTCGCGGGTATCGATCAGCGACAGCGTCGCGTCTTTGACTTCGGCAAAGTCCCACGCATGGCTGGCGGCGTGGTCGAGATCCACCGCGACAAAGGCGATGCCGGGCGGCGGTTCATCCTTGGCCGCGGCGGCCAGCGGCGTCCCGGCGAAAACCAGCGCCTTGCCCGTAAAGCGCCCGATCTCGAACTTGCTGACGACGAACGCCGACGGTCCGGCCGCCATCGTGGCCTTGAAAAAATCCACCTCGCGCAAAGCCGATGCTTGGACGGGGAGGCTGAAGCAGGTGATGACGCCCCTGGCGTCCACGAAGCCGATCGACGCGAATTGGGGATTTTCGAGGGCAATGGCGGCGATGGCGGCGTGGCAATCGGCGGGGCTGGCCGCTGTCACCTGCGGCAGGCCCCGAAGCACGGTCAGCACGCTTTTGGCGTCCTGAAAGCTATTGTCCTGCCGCTCCGCGCCGAGCCGCGCCAGATCGAGCGCGCGCGTCGAGGCCGCTTGAAGAATGACTTCGCGATTCTTGAGGACGCCGATCAGCAGCAGCGCCAATAGCGGCAGGATCGCGATAAGGGCGACGAGCGAGAGCTGCGGCCGGACGCCGATCTTGGCCGCCAAGGATAAGATCTGTCGACCGATCACCCAAAAATCCCTGTCTGCCGATCCGGATCAGCGCCCTGCATAGTTCTGCGCGAAACAGCCTAACGATCGTTAAACGTCGTCGCAGACTCGCGACCCATGCGGGACGGTTCTCGTATTTATATAAAAAATTGAATTAATATATTGATATTAATCACGAATATGAATCTATTGCCAGGTGCGGCGGTGACCCGCGGCGAGCTTGCCGGCGAGCCTTTATTGGAGCCGTCGCGCGTGTTCAGGAGGCGCGCCCGTCGTTGCGGCGCGGCGCCCGCCATTGCGGGCTCCTGGCCGCAATCGGCTCGCGAGGCCCGGCGGTCTGGCGAAACCCCTGCAGGGATGTCTGGCCGCGCGGGATTTCGTCAAGCGACATCGGCCGTGCGAAATAAAAGCCCTGCGCAAAGCGGATGCGGGTCGCCGCTTCGAGATAGGCGAGTTCCTCGAACGTCTCCACGCCTTCGACGACCACGCTCATGCCGAGGCCCGCGCCCAAAGATTCGATCGCCTTGAGGACGCCCTGGCTCCTCGGGCGCTGATGGATCGCCGTAATAAAGGATCGGTCGACCTTGATTTCGTCGGCCGTAATGTCGGCCAGCGTCGAAAGCGACGAATAGCCGACGCCGAAATCGTCGATCGATATTTTCGCGCCGATGGCGCGCAGCATCGGCAAGACGCGCTTTTGAAATTCGCTTCCCAGGAGGAAGGCTTCCTCGGTCAGCTCGACCATGAAGCGCTCGGGATAGCCGGTGGCGCCGAGCGCCTCGACAAGCGACTGCATGAAGCGAAAATCGCCCGCCTGCCTGGCCGCGACATTGAGGCTGATCGTCGCCTGCGGCCCGAACGCTTCGTCGATCCGCTCCATCGCCTCGACGGTCTGGGCCAGCACCAGCCGGGTGATTTCATCCATCAGCCCGAGCTCGACGGCAAGATTGACGAAATCTCCGGGCGCATGGATGACGCCCTCCTCGTCGCGCCAGCGCAGCAGCACTTCCACGCCCACCACCGATTGCGAGCGGAAATCGACCTTCGGCTGGAAAGCGCAGCAGAGGCGGTGGTCGCGAATGGCCAATCGCAATCGCTGCTCGAGCTTGGCCCGCTCGGCCGCCTTGTGGCCGATGCCCGGATCGAAGAAATTGACGCCGCCCTTGGCGCGGCCCTTGGTGCGATACATCGCGGTGTCGGCGTTAAGGCGCAAAGCCTCGTGGTCGCCGCCGTGCAGCGGATAGAGGCTGACGCCGATCGAGGCGGACGAAAATATTTCATGGCCGTCGATGAAGAACGGCTCCTTGAGCCGCGCCGACAATTGTTCGATATCCGCGTTGAGTTCGTCGAGGCCGCCGATCGGAGCGAGCAGCAGCACGAATTCGTCGCCCCCGACCCTGGCCAGCAGATCGGAGGCGCGGATCTGATCGGCGATGCGGCGCGCCACCTTCACCAACAGGCCGTCGCCGACGGAATGGCCGTAATAGTCATTGATATGCTTGAAATTGTCGATGTCGATAAAGGCCAGCGCGAATTGGGTCTCCTCGCAATCGCGCGCGATCAAATCCTCGACGCCCTTTTCCAGCAGGCCGCGATTGGGCAGGCCGGTCAGGTCGTCAAAATAAGCGCGCCGGAACAATTCGTCCTCCAGATGCGCCTGTTCGGTCATGTCGGCGGAAGTCGCGACCTCAAAATGGACGCCCTCGACGACGATCGCCCGGCGACTGATTTCGATCGTGCGCTCGCCGAGCTTGGTCTGGGAGCGCTGCGGCGGGCCTTGATCGGCGCCGGCCTCGCGCGTCGCCGGCGCTCGATCCGCGCCATGCCGGACCGCCGCCTCGTTGGCGTAAAGCGGCGCTCCCTCGCCCGAGCGGATGCAAAGGCCCAGCGGCAGAACGCGCAGAATCCGCTCGACGAGCCGCGCGCTGGCGTCCGGCTCCGGAACGGGCGCCCTTCGGTCCTCATTCGCGCTGCTGGAATCGATCATGTCCCGCTCGTTGCTTCGATCGAATTGGCAGGGGCGACGCCCGCCTTATCGTTTGAGTATCTGGGAGCGGATCTGGTCGAAGCGGACGCCGGGCGCCGCGGCGGCCTCGCTCTTCACCGCGCCGGCGTCCGGTTCGGCCTGGAAATCGTCCTGTCTCGCCTTTCGCCCCAGAGCGGCGCCGCGCCAGCGTTCGACGACGGTTCGCACGAATTCGGGGCCCGATCGCACCTCGACTTCCGGCGCGGAGCGGCCAATCGCCTCGCTCCTCGGCAGGAGGTCGGCCGGCAGGGCCTTGAAGGTGAGGCGCGCGGGCAGCGGAATGCCTTCGCCGAAGCCGACGACCTCGCGCGTGCCGAGCGAGGGCAAGAAATCGAGAAGGTTGGCGGCCGCGTCCGACACGGCCGAGCGAAGCAAGGCCTGATCGCGGTCATTGGCCATTCGCATCGCGAACAAGGTGCTGCATTGGGAGATGATGGTGGGATCGAGTTCGGCCGGCCTCTGCGTCACCAGCCCAAGGAACACGCCGTATTTTCGGCCCTCCTTGGCGATGCGCAGCAGCGCCCGGCGCGTCGGGCCAAAGCCGATCGAATGATCGGCCGAGGCGTAGCGATGGGCTTCCTCGCACACGAACAGCAGCGGCATCGCGCCGTCGCTCCAAAGCCCGAAATCGAAGGCCATCCGGCAAAACGCGCACACGACCGCATCGACCACCTCGACCGGCAGGCCGGCCAGTTGCATGATGGTGATCGGCTTGCCCATCGGCTCGAGCCGGAACAGCTGGGTCAGAAGTTCGGCCATCGTATCGCCGCCGACATTGGCGTTCTCGAACATGAAGCCATAGTGCGGATCGTTGCGGATCGTCTCGATGCGGGCGATGAGGCGATGATAGTTCATGCGGGAGGAGCGGTTTTCCAGCTTTCCCATCCGCTCGTCGATCAAGAAAATCAGGTCCTGCAGCAGATAGGGCACGGGCGTGTCGACGGTATAGCCGGCGTTTTTAGAATCGATCTTGCGCAGCGCGAGACGCTCCACCGAGGCCCGGTGCTGCAGATACATGCCTTTGGCGATCGGGATCAGCTCGCTCAGAATCTCTATCTCCTCCTCGATCGCCGGCCGGCCGCTATAGATGACGTCGACGATCTCCTCAAAATTGAACAGCCAGAACGGCAATTTGAGCGTGGCGGGATTGACGACATTGGCGCGCTCGCCAAAGCAGCGGCCATATTCGTTATGGCCGTCCAGCATGAAAATCCTCGTGTCGGGCCGCGCCTTGAGGACCTCGCTCAAAATCACCGCGACGCCGCTGGATTTGCCCACCCCGGTCGATCCCAGAATGGCGAAATGCTTGCTCAAGAGATTGTCGACGTCGATGAAAGCGGGGATCGATTCGTCATGATGGAGATGGCCGATATTGATCGAATTGGCGGAGGAGGCTTTGTAGATCAACCGCAATTCGTCCTTGGCGATGATCGCGGCCCTGTCGCCGATCGCCGGATAAGCGGTGACGCCGCGCCGAAAGCTGTCGGCGCCCGTCGCGTCGGGCTTGATCTCGCCCATCAGATCGACGCGGGCGATGGCGCCGTAGCGGGCGCCGTCGGCGCCGCCCGCATTGTTGACGGAAACTTCGGTGACCATGCCGATGAGGCGATGCTTGCCGGCGGCGATGGCGAGGAACTTGCCGACCGTCGCGCGCGCGTCATCGTTGAGCGAGGGGCTGGGAAGGCCGACCTGGGCCTCCGACCCTCGCACCGAAAGAACATGGCCGAGCGGCTCCGTCAGATCGGCGCCAGGCAGTTGGGAAAAATTATTTGGGTCAAACAAAGCGCCCACCTTCATCAAAATGCGCAAATACGATGAAACACCAAATCCCTCTAAAAGCTTAAAACAATCTCGGTCGCTCGAACGCGAGGGTTAATGGGGGCTTTACAGCCATTCTCAAATGTCCGAACGAACGAACGCGCCCGCCCGCAACCCGACTGATTTCTTGAGGAGAATTGAAATGCCGCCGCATCCAGCTCTGACCCAGGACCGCGTCGCGGTCATTACCGGCGCCGCCAGCGGCATCGGCCTTGCGGCGGCGACAAAGCTCGCCGGCCTCGGCATGAAAATCTGCCTTGCCGATATCGGCGCGGCGGCGCTGGAGGCCGCCGCCGCCGAAGTCGCCCGCCATGCCGCGCGCCCCGAATATGTGCGCGCGATCGTCGCCGACGTCAGCCGGCGCGAGGACGTGCAGCGCCTCAAGGACGTCGCCTTCGAGGCTTTCGGCGAAGTCGCATTTTTGATGAACAATGCCGGTGTCGAGGGCGGCGGCGGCCTGTTCGGCGAGGCGGCGCGCTGGCGGGCGATCCTCGACGTGAATCTTTGGGGCGTCGTCCACGGCGTCCAGATTTTCGCTCCCGCGATGATTGCGCAGCGCACGCCCTGCGCCATCGTCAACACGGGCTCCAAACAGGGCATCACGACGCCGCCCGGCCAGACCGCTTACAACGTGTCGAAGGCGGGCGTGAAAGTCGCAACTGAGGCGCTCGCCCATGAATTGCGCGGCATCGACAGCTGCGCGGTGAGCGCGCATCTGCTGATCCCGGGCTTCACCTTCACCGGCTTGACCAAAGTCCGTGTCGCGGAAAAGCCGGCGGCGGCCTGGACCCCCGAGCAGGTGATCGACTTCATGCTGGAGGGGATGGGCGCCGGCGATTTCTATCTGCTGTGCCCGGACAATGACGTGACGCGCGAAATCGACGAGCGCCGCATCCTGTGGGCCGCCCAAGACATCATCCAAAACCGCCCGGCGCTGTCGCGCTGGCACCCGGCGTTTAGGGCAGCGTTCGCGGAATTCATGAAGGGGGCGTGAGCGTAAGGCGGCCCCTTCGCGTCAAGGAAACCGCGTTCCCTCCCCCCTTGTGGGGGAGGGAATAGGTCACCCATTCACCGCCGTCACGACCCAGATCGCGGCGGCGAGCGGTACGCTCTGGCCGTTCTGGTATGGCGCGAGGGCGGCCCGGATCGCCTTTGCGGCGGCGGCGCGCACATCGGGCGGCTGGTCTTCGAGCGCGCGGCTGGCCGGGCCGATCGCCAGCGCGCCTTCGACCGCCGCCTCCAACCCATTGCCGACCGCGACATCCAGCGACAGATCGGCCGGCTGCATCGCGATCGAAGAAAAACCGGCCTCGCTCAAGACGCGGCGCACCCGCTCCTCGCTCGCGAAGGAGAATGGACCTGGGTCCTCGGGACCTAGCTCGGGCAGACGCGGCGCGAATTTATAGGCTTCTTGCAGCGGCAGCATCAGCCATGGGTTTTGCCGCGGCTCGCGCCAGCACACGAAGGCGAGGCGTCCGCCGCCCCGCAGCGCCTTTCGCATATTGGCGAAAGACAAGGCCGGCTCGGCAAAGAACATCACGCCAAAGCGCGACGCGATGAGATCCGCGCGGCCCGGTTCGAACGGATAGACCGTCGCATCGGCGGCGATAAAGCTCGCCGGCGCGCCGGGCGGCGTGCGTTCGCGCGCCCGCGCCAGCATCGGCTCGGAAATATCGAGACCGAGCGCATGACCGCCCGGCCCAACGCGCGCGGCGATCTCCAGCGTGGTGGCGCCGCAGCCGCAGCCGATGTCGAGAACGCGCTCGCCCGCCGCGATCGCCGCCGCGCCGATGAGAACCTGCGACACCGGCGCCAAAACGCCGTCCTGCATTTCCTGGCGCTCGGTCCAATGGCGCCCGCCCGGTCCGTTCCAATAGGCGGCCTGGTCGGCGTTTTTCTCGTGGCGATTCGTCGTGTCCATGGCCTGCCCTTTCCGATCGGCCTTGCCGCGATGGAAGGACGCGGACGCGACATTAGGTCATGGCCGGCTTTCGGGCTATGGCGGCCGACGGCTTTTGCTTAGGCGGCTCTTGAGGCTCCATGCGACGCATGAAGGAGCGCCGCGATCTCGCTGCAGGGAACGGCTTTCTGCTTCATCGCGCGTCGCCGCGGTCGGCCTCATGTCAACCGCAAAAAGATTAGACCGCCGCGTGAAGTCCGATCAGCCGCCTTGCGCGCCACAAGATTAGCTTGAAAACGCCGGCGCGGCTGACAACCTGCTTTGCATAGCATGCGGAGCAAAACGCGACATACGGATTAACCCTCGTAACATAGCAAATCGTCATTGCGGGGATGTGAGCGACGCAGAGATCGCAGGTCGTGTGATCCCATGCCCCCGGCACAATGTGAAATAGCGCGGAATCAAACGATCCGCCGTCGTAGGGAATCAACAAACGCAAACTGCCGTCTTGCTGTGGATACCACCGTTGCTCGTAGCTTGGTGGGATAAGATCTTTAGAGAATTCAACATCTTTGGGCACGGATGCCGCCAATGCATCCCTCACCGGAATTCGGCTCGGCATCCAGGCGACAGTCCTTAGCCGATCGAGTTCCTCGTAAATCATGCTCGCCTTCGCAGCTTTATCATTCGCGCAGACTTCTCACCATTTGCGCTTGGCGGCGCCAGTGCGCCGCTATTTTGGCGCGTCGATGTGGCTCAGCGCGTCGCGCATCGGCGCGCTCGACACCTGGATCCAGCCGTCGAGCGGGCTGTCGAGATCGACGATGAGATAGACGGCCGACGAAAGCGACAAGGCGCACATCAGGATCGTCGCGTAAACGACGCCATTGCGCGGCGAGGAGAGCCCGAAAACGCCGAAGATCATCACGAGCCAGCCGGTCATCAGGATCAGCATCGGCGCGGAAATCGTGTCTTTTAGGGATACGACGAGCAGCCAGCGCTGCTGCATCGTCTCCGTCATTCGCGAAGAGAGGATATCGGCAAGCTTGCGGTGGAAATCGTCGTCGGGCGCCAGCCGCCGGATCGCGACGTCCAGGTCGATCAGCAGCGCGCCGAGCGGCTGGCGCTCGACGTTCGGCGTCGGGTCGGAGAAAACGGGATAGGCGCCGGCCGGGCGCGGCTCGTCGCGCCAGGTGTCGGCGATCGCCGCGGCGACATAGGTTCGCAGCATCGCGCGGATCGGATCGGCGCCCTCGCCATATTCGCGCATGCGCTGGTCGAGTTCAGTCAGATCGCTGGCATAGCCGCGCAGCCGGCCGTCGAACTGGTCGTAGGAAGACTTCACCGAGGAAGTGACCAGGCCGAGCACGAGGGCGGTGAAAGTGACGAGGATCGAAATGACGAGCCGCACCGCGTCGGTCGTCTCTCGGCTCCTGTGGCGCTCGCGCAGCGCGCCCTGCAGCAACAGCCCGACCGCGGCGCTCGCCAGCACCAGCACCAGAACAATGCCGGCCGCCCAATATTCCTTCATGCGGCGCGCTCGCCAGTGTCGCGCCGCTTGCGCGAGTGAGGCCCAAAGGGGCGGGACGTTAGCAAGCTTGGGCGGAGCGGGGAAGCGGGGGGCGCCGATGACATCGATTCCAGGCGCCAAGCGGCGCGCGAAAACAGGGCCCGGCGGAGTTGCAAATTGGAAAACGCTGAACCAATATCGCATCGGCCGCGCGCAGCGGCTCGAGGGGTCGGAGGGGCGGACATGCGGGCGTTATGGTTCGGAATTGCTGTGGCGCTCACGTTCCTGATAGCCGACGCCGGGGCTGCTTGTGCCGAGGTGCCGGAACAGGGGGTACAAGCGGGCGGCGTCAACGCGGTCTTGATCAAACCGAAGTCTCCCAGAGCGAGCATCATTCTTCTGGCCGGCGGGGACGGTGTTCTCGGCATCAGCGGCAGCGGCGAGATTACGCGCCTGCAGGGCAATCAACTGGTGCGCACGCGGCAGGCCTACGCGGCGCGCGGCTTTGCCGTCCTGTTGCCCGACAATGGTTTCGATCTCAGCGCCCTGGTGGCCAATATGGGTCAGATCAAGCGGCCTGTCGCGGTGGTCGGCAACAGCCGCGGCACCCAGCGCGCGGCGCGCGGCATCGCCGCCGGCGCGCGTCCCGACCGCCTTGTGCTGACATCCGGATTTTTGTCCGACGCCTCGGGCGACAGCGACAACGCGGTCAATATCATTGGATCGCCGGCGGCTCTGCCGCCAACGTTGATCGTGCATCATCGGCAGGACGGCTGCCGCTTGACGCAGCCCGCCGGGGTCGACCCGTTCATCGCCTGGGCGCACGGCAAGGCCAAGGTCGTTTGGCTGTCGGGCGGCGAAGATTCCGGCAACCCCTGCGAAGCGGACGCCCATCACGGCTTTGCCGGCATCGACGGACAGGTCGTATCGGCGGTCTCCGGTTTCGTGCGGTGACGGGCGGCCGCGGCGCTCGCATCTAAAAGCGCAATGATTTTAGATCGAAGCTGTCGGGCCGTCCTTGCGCGCGGCGCCCGGGGCTTCGGTCCGAGAGGAAGATTTAGGTCGAAAGACGGCCTCGGGCGGATCGCGCCTAAGCGGCTCTGGAAGTTGCGCGCTGTTCATGAAGGAGCGCCGCGATCTCGCTCCCGGCAACGGCTTTGCTGAACAAATATCCCTGTCCCTCCGAACATCCGTTATCCTCAAGACAGGCGCGCTGGTCTTCGCGTTCAACGCCTTCGCCCACCGTGGTGAGCCCGAAGCCCTTGGCCAACCCGACGATCGCACGCACGATGACGAGACTCTCGGGGTCTTTGCCAAGACGCTGCACGAAGCTGCGGTCGATCTTGATTTTGTCGAAGTGCAAGGACATCAGTTGGGTCAGCGTGGCATAGCCGGTGCCGAAATCGTCAAGCGCGATGCTTACGCCCACCGCCCGCAGTTCATCGACGATTTTGCGCGCGACCTCGGTGCTTTTGACAAGCGCCGTTTCGGTGATCTCGAGTTCCAGCCGTCGCGGATCGAGGCCCGTCTGCTCCAGGATCGACAGGATGCGCAGCCCCGCGTCGGGGTCGCGAAGTTGGACGCCTGAAATGTTGAAGGCGAGAAAGAGATCGCGGGGCCAGGTCTTGGCGTCAAGACAGGCCCGCCTCAGGAGCTGGTCGCCGAATCCGGTTTCCTCGGCGAGCGGGATGAACTGGTCCGGGAACAAGGGCTCGCCTGCGCCGCCCCATCTGGCTAAAGCCTCGAAACCAATGATGCGATTGCCGTGCAGGGATACGAGCGGCTGGTAGTGAGGCACAATCGTTTCGGCCGCCACGGCCTGGCGCAGGTCCCGCTCCATTCGCACCCTCCTCTCGACGAGGGTTTCCATTTCGGGCTCAAAGAACGAGATCAGCGATCGCCCTTCCGCCTTGGCGCGATACATGGCCAGATCGGCGCGCCGAACCAGGACGTCCGGGCTGGCGCCGTCGTCCGGCGCGACAACGATTCCGATGCTGACGCCTAGGGATACCGATGCATTGCCGATCGCGAACGGCTCCACGAAGCCAGCGACGATGCGGCGGGCGAGCGCGGCAACGCTGTCATGCGATTCCATCTCAGGCAGGATGATCGCAAATTCATCGCCGCCCATGCGCGCCAATGTCGCGTTGGACAGCATCCCCGTCAGCATGCCGCCGACCTCCAAAAGGACGCGATCGCCCGCGGCATGGCCATGCCTGTCGTTGACGGCCTTGAACCCGTCGAGATCAAGCATCAATAAGGCGGCGCGCTCGCCCGGCTCGAGACGGCCAAGCGTTTCCTCCAAAGTCTGGGCAAAGGAGCGGCGATTGGGGAGGCCGGTAAGCGCATCATGATTGGCCAGCCGAAGCGCCTCCAATTCGGCTCTGCCGCGCGCGCCCATGGCGTTGGACAAGTCCGTGAAGCGGCGATAGCCATAGATGACGAGCGCAATGCTCACCAGGGCGCTGACCATGATCAAATCGTCGAGACGCCAGCTGTCGTGTTTGATGACGAAGGCGTCGATCGCCTCATAGAGTCCCGTCCACGTCACAACGCCGAACCCGACGATCGCCACCCCGAAAATCAAGACGGCGTCTGTCGCCTCGCGCCGTGACCAATCGATGTTGCGGAGCCCTTTGACTCTGTCGTGGAGCCATGGCGAAAAAGAAGTATTTTGCTCCACGGCTGTACTCATTCTGTTGAAAGTAACGCGCGGAAAGTTGTTTCACGCGCTGTCAGACGATTATCTTCGCCCCATATAATAAAAATATCTTTCACCATTTCGATTTACATTTATTATTTGTATGTAAACCATTGAAAGTATTTATTAAATCGTCTATAACGTCGCCTCAATACTTGAAAGAGGCAAATATTTATTTCGCGGGCGCGACGGCAGGGATCCGAGGATGGATCGGGGCAAACTTCGCGTGCGAATGGTGGATTGGCATCTCACGGCCGAGCTTGCCCTCATAGGCGCGCTCCATGGCGGCGACGCCATCGCCGGCTCGCCGCCAAGGCCAAGCCGCCTTCGGCTTTCGCCTCACTCCTCATACAGCCCCTTCAACTCCGCCCGCAGCGCGGCCTTCTGCACCTTGCCCATCGCATTGCGCGGCAGCGCCTCGCGGAAGAAAACGCGTTTGGGGAGCTTGTATCGCGCCAGCCTCTCCTCCAGCGCGGCGAACACTGCCGCTTCCGACAGGATCGCGCCCGGCGCGCTCACCACTACCGCGGTGACGCCCTCGCCGAAATCGGGATGCGGCAGGCCGATGACGGCGCTTTCGGAAACTCCCTCCAGCGCGTCGATCTCGGCCTCGATCTCGATGGGATAGACGTTGAAGCCGCCCGAGATGATGAGGTCCTTGGCGCGGCCGACAATATTGACATAGCCGCGCTCGTCGATGCGCGCGAGATCGCCGGTGATGAAAAAGCCGTCGGCGCGGAATTCCTGCGCGGTCTTTTCCGGCATAAGCCAATAGCCCTTGAACACATTGGGGCCCTTGACCTCGATCACGCCGATCTCGCCTTGCGGCAGTTCGCGGCCCGTCTCCGGCTCGGCGATGCGCAGGGCGACGCCGGGCAGCGGGAATCCGACCGTGCCGGCGCGCCGCTCGCCGTCATAGGGGTTCGACGCAATCATATTGGTTTCCGTCATGCCGTAGCGTTCGAGAATCGCATGGCCCGTTTTTTCGCGCCAGGCCGCATGCGTCTCGGCGAGCAAGGGCGCGGAGCCCGACACGAACAGGCGCATATGCGCCGTCGCCTCGCGCGTCACGCCGTCATGCTCGACGAGCCGGACATAAAAGGTCGGCACGCCCATGAGGCTGGTGGCGCGCGGCAGCGCCGCGACGATCGCATCGGCGTCGAAACGCGGCTGGAAGATCATCGTCGCCCCGCTCATCAGCGCGACATTGGTCGCCACGAACAGCCCATGGGTATGGAACACCGGCAAGGCATGGATCAGCACGTCGTCGCCGGTGAAGCGCCAGACGTCGATCAGCGCCAGCGCGTTGGAGGCAAGATTGTCGTGCGTCAGCATCGCGCCCTTCGAGCGCCCCGTCGTGCCGGAGGTGTAGAGGATGGCGGCGAGATCGTCGCCTGAGCGCGGAACGGTGACGAAATCGGCGCGCTCGGCGTCGATGCGCTCGGCAAAGCCGCCGTCGCGGCGGGCGCCCAGGCTCTCGACGGCGGGCAAGCCGAGCTTGTGAGCGAGAGCGCTCACGGCCTCCAACGCCGCCGGACGGCAGAGGACGAGGGCCGGCTTGGAATCGGCAAGGAAATATTCGAGCTCGGTCAGCGTATAGGCGACATTGAGCGGCAGCAGCGCGGCGCCGGCGCGATGGCAGGCGAGCAGCAGCACGATCATATCGGGCGATTTGTCGATCTGCACCGCGACCCGGTCGCCGGGCTCGACGCCGAGCGCGAGAAGCGCATTGGCGGCGCGCCCCGAGCGCGCGAATAATTCGCCATAGGTGAGCGACAGGCCGTCCGGCGCTTCCATCGCAAGCTTGTCGAGACTGGGGGCGCGTTCGCGGATGAGATCGAACAGATTGGCCGAGTTCAAGGCTCCAGGCTCCAGCCCACCGGCGCGTCCGGCGCGTTTTCGCGCGGGCGGGTTCGCGCGAGCTTGCGCACGGCGGCGGAGGCGACGACCTCGTTCTTGTTGGCGAAGGCTTCGTGATTCTCTTCGATATGGTCGAGGTCATAGAGATAATTGACCATCAGCCCATGCGACTGGCGCAGGCCCGCTTCGGAGAGATCGCCGAGCGGGTTCAGCCGCTCCAGCCGCGCGCCGTTGCCGAGGTGAAACCGCGCGACGGGATCGAGGACGCGGCCGGCGGGAGTTCGCGCATAAAGGAAATAATGCGCGGCGAGCGGCGCCAATATGCGGTTCAGCGCCTCGCGCGCCGCCACTTTGGTCGGCCAGTTCGGCTTGTCGAGCAGTTCCAGCGTGCGCCGCGCCTGCAGCGAGATCGCCGGCGAATTCTCATCCTGCAGTTCGCGCGCCAGCCAGGCGGCAAAGCCGGGGGCGGGCGACAAAGTGACGAAATTGGTCAGGCGCGGCCATTCGCGCTTCAGTTCCTCGACCACCTGCTTGATAAGGAAATTGCCGAAGCTGACGCGCGCCAAGCCGCGCTGCGCATTGGAGATCGAATAGAACACCGCGGTCGTCGCGGCCTGCGGCGCAAGCTCGATGCGATCGGAGGCCAGCAGCGGCGCGATCGCCCCGGGAATGGCTTCGGTGAGCGCGACTTCGACGAAGATCAGCGGCTCGTCGCCGAGCGCCGGATGAAAGAACGCATAGAGGCGCCGGTCGGGCGGCTCCAGCCGGCGGCGCAGATCGTCCCAGCCATGGATCGCATGGACCGCTTCATAGCGGATGATCTTTTCCAGAATATTGGCCGGGGTGTTCCAATCGATGCGGCGCAGCACGAGAAATCCCCGATTGAACCAGGAGGCGAAGAGGTGAACGAAATCGGCGTCGAGCGCGGCGAGCGCCGGGCTCTCGTCCACGGCGCCGAGCATATCCTCGCGCATGCGCACCAAAGCGAGCGTGCCGCCGGGGGCATGATTGAGGCGGCGCATCAATTCCTGGCGACGCGGCTCGGCCATTTTCATCAATCTGGCCGCCTCGCCTTCATCGGGTCTGTCGAGAAACTTGCGCGCGGCTTCGCCGAGCTCGCCAAGATCCGGGCCAAAGCGGGTCGCCGCGCCGGTGAGGAATTCGATCCGCTGGGCGGGCGCCAGGGCGCCATAGCCGGCCAGGATCGAGGCGGCGAGCGCCATGCCGGAAGCCTCGCCCCGCCCGGTCAGCAGCTTTTGCGCCAAAGCCAGCAGGCTCTCGACGCTGAGCGGCCCGGCGCGCCGATAGCCGACGAGCTTGCGGCCGCGATCGGCGACCGTCTGCAACAAGCCGGAAAAGAAAGGGACGTTGGTCGAGGTTTCGCTCACGCGGCTTGCCCGGGTTCGGATTTGTCCGCCACGGCGGTAGCATAGACGGCGCCAACGGCGCGCGAAACCCTTCTCCCGCTTCGCGAGCGAAGGAGGCGCCCCCTCCATATTCTTAATCCCCAAACCGTTCTACGATGCGCCTCGCCCAGTAGATTCGCTTTCTGGAACCCCGAATCGATGAAGGAAAAGGAGCTGCGCGTCGCCATCATCGCCCAATGCCGGGCGATGAATGCGCTTGGCATCAACCAGGGCAAGGCGGGCAATATTTCGGCGCGCCTCGGCGAAGCGATGCTGATCACGCCAAGCGCGATCGACTATGACGACATGCGGCCCGAAATGCTCACGCTTATGCCGCTCGGCGGCGAATATGGCGCCTGGTCGGGGCGCTACAAACCCTCCACCGAATGGCGCTTTCATCTCGACATCATGCGCGCCCGTCCCGATATCGGGGCGATCGTCCATTGCCACGCGACCTATGCGACGACCCTGTCGATGCTGCATAAGCCGATCGCGGCGGCCCATTACATGATCGCCATTTTCGGCGGCCCGAGCGTGCGCTGCACGCCTTACGCGCCTTATGGCACCAAGGAACTGTCGGATCTGGCGGTGGCGGGCCTCGAAGGGCGCAACGGCCTGCTGCTCGCCAATCACGGCATGATCGCGACGGGCGCGACGCTGGCCGAAGCGATGTGGCGCGCGCGCGAACTCGAGACTTTGGCCAAAATGTATTATCTCGCGCTCGCCGCCGGGCGGCCGATCGTGCTTTCCGACGATGAAGTGATGCGCATCGTCGAGCGGTTCAAGAGCTATGGGCGTGGGCCGGAGAGCGAGGTCAAGCCGCGGCCGCCGCAAAAGAAGGCGCGGCCGGCCAAAAAGATCGGCGCAAAAGCGAAATCGGCCGCCGCCAAGACGAGAACCAAGAAAGCCGGCGCCAAGAAGGCGGCGAGCGCGAGGCGGCGATAGCGCGTCGAGCGCCCCTACCCGCGCGCGATCAGCAATTGCGCGGCGATCGCGGCGGCGATCACCGCCGGCTCCTTGCCCTCGACGCCGGGCAGGCCGATCGGGCAGACGAGGGCCGCCAAGGCCTCCTCCGAAAGCCCGGCGGCGCGCATCTGGCTCAGGAACCGCGCGCGCTTGGTCGCCGAGCCGATCAGCCCGACGAAGGAGAACCGCCGCGCCGCCAGGGCGTCCGTGACGATTTCGAGATCGAGGGGATGCGAATGGGTCATCACCAGCACTTGCGCGCCATCGGGCGCGGCGGCAAGCTCGCGCGCCGGCTCTTCGGAATGAACCATCGCCGCATTGGGCGGCGCGCGCTCGGGAAAAACCTCGCGTCGGGAATCGATCCAGCGCGTCCGGAACGGCAGCGGCGCCAAAGCCAGAACTAGAGCGCGTCCGACATGACCGGCGCCGAACAGGTAGAGGCGCGTGCGCGCATCGAAAAAGCGCTCGCGCAGGCCGCCGTCGGGCAGCGCTTCGATTTCGGCGCCCTCGCCCGGCCAGGCGAGGATAGACCTGGCGAAGCGTCCGTCGGGCGTCCGGCGCGCCTCGGCGACAAACGGGCCGGCATGTTCGGCGGCGGCGAGTGCCGCCAAAGCGCTGCGATCGCGCCCGTCGAAGGTTTCGATCACCCATTGGACGCGGCCGCCGCAGCACTGGGCAAGATCGGGCCCGAGCGAGACGGTGCGCCGCAAGGCGGCGCCGCGGCCGGCGGCCAGCGCATTTTGCGCGGATTCCAGCGCTTCCCATTCGAGCCGGCCGCCGCCGATCGTGCCGTTGAAGGCGCCCGATGGGCGCACGACCATCCGCGCGCCGCTCTCGCGTGGGCTCGATCCCTCCGCCTTGACGAGGCTGACCAGGGCGCCGGCCCCTTCGGCCTCGAGGGCGTCGATCAGACGGCTAAATACCTGCATGCAGCCCTCGCCCGGGGGTCAACAGCCCTAATTCTTGAAGCAAATCATTAACGATAATTCTAAGCGCTAATCGATTGAATGGCATTCAAAATCGCCTCCGGCGTACACGGCGCCTCCAGCTTCGGCTGCGATCCCGGCCGGATCGAATGCACCGCATCCAGTATCGCGCAATAGACCGAAATCGGCAGCATCAGCGGCGGTTCGCCGACCGCTTTGGAGCGATAGATAGTGGCCATCGAGTTCGGCTGCATGTGCAGCCGCGTGCGAAAATCGGCGGGCACGTCGGAAGCGACCGGAATCTTATAGGTCGCCGGGGCGTGGGTGGCCAGCCGGCCTTTCCCGTCGAACACCAGTTCCTCGGTCGTCAGCCAGCCCATCCCCTGGACGAAGCCGCCCTCGACCTGGCCGATGTCGAGCGCCGGATTGAGCGAGGAGCCGACGTCGTGGAGAATATCGACCCGCTCGACCTTCATCTCGCCGGTCAGCGTGTCGATCGCCACTTGCGAGCACGAGGCGCCGAAAGCGAAATAAAGGAACGGGCGCCCGCTGGCGGTGGCGCGGTCCCAGGTGATCGTCGGCGTCTTGTAGAAGCCGGCGGCCGAGAGCTGCACCCGGTTGAGGCGGCAGGTCTTGGCGAGTTCCCCAAACGACATCGATTTGTTGCCGATCAGCACGAGGCCGTCGCGGAACACGATCTCGTCCGCTGTCACCCCCCATTGCGCGCAGGCGAATTCCACCATGCGCTGCTTGATCTGGCGCGCGCCGATCTGCGCCGCCATGCCGTTGATGTCGGAGCCCGAGGAGGCGGCGGTCGGCGAGGCATTGGGCACTTTGGCGGTATTGGTGGCGGTAATTCGCACGAAATCGATCGGCACGCCGAATTCCTCGGCGACGACCTGCGCCACTTTGGTGAACAGCCCCTGCCCCATTTCGGTGCCGCCATGATTGAGATGGATCGACCCGTCGGTATAGACATGGACGAGCGCGCCGGCCTGGTTGAGATGGATCAGCGTGAAGGAAATGCCGAATTTGACCGGCGTCAGCGCAAGGCCGCGCTTGATATAGCGGCTGCCGGCGTTGAAGGCCGCGATTTGCCGCCGCCGCGCCCGGTAATCGGAGGAAAGTTCGAGCTCCTCGATCATCGCCGGCAGCGTCGCGGTATCCTCGACCAATTGGCCGAACGGCGTCCTGTCGGCGCCGGGGCGGTAGAAATTGGCCTTTCGCACATCGAGCGGGTCGAGCCGGCGCTCATGGGCGATCGCATCCATCACGCGCTCGATCGCCAGCATGCCCTGCGGGCCGCCAAAACCGCGAAAGGCGGTGTTGGAGACGGTGTTGGTCTTGAGGCGCTTTGAAGCGACCTTCACATCGGGCAGCCAATAGGCATTGGCGGCGTGGAACATCGAGCGGTCGACGACGCCCAGCGACAGATCGGCCGAACAGCCGCAGCGCGCGTTGAGCATCACGTCATAGGCGTTGACCACGCCATTGTCGTCGTAGCCGACGCGCCAGTCGGCGCGAAAATCATGGCGCTTGCCGGTCAGGGCAAAATCGTCGTCGCGGTCGAGCCTTATCTTGCAGGGCTTTCCCGTGACATGGGCGGCCAGAGCGGCGATCGCCGCCCAGGCGCAGGCCTGGCTCTCCTTCCCCCCGAAGGCGCCGCCCATGCGCCGCGTCTCGACGGTGACGAAAGCGTCGGGAATGGCGAGGATGCGCGCCACGATATGCTGCACTTCGGTCGGGTCTTGCGTCGAGGAATGAACGTTCATTTCCCGCGCCTCGCCGGGAATGGCGAGAGCCGCCTGGCCTTCGAGATAGAAATGTTCCTGGCCGCCGATATGCATGGCGCCTTCGAGCCGGCGTGGCGCGCGCCCGATCGCGGCGGGAGCGTCGCCGCGGCCAAATTCATAGTCCGGCAGCACCCGCTCGCCTGTCTCCAGCGCATCCTCGACCGAGATCGCGGGCTTCTTCTCCGCAATATCGATTCTGGCGAGCCGAGCGGCGCGGCGAGCCTCGTCGCGGTTGGCCGCCACGACGGCGAACAAAGCCTGGTTGTGGAACAAAACCTCCTTGTCGGCGAACAAAGGCTCGTCGGCAAAGACCGGCGCGATGTCGTTCTTGCCGGGTATGTCGGCGGCGGTGAGGACCGCGACGACGCCTTTGGCGGCGCGCACCGCGTCAAGATCGAGCGCGCGCAAAGTCCCGGCCGCCTTGTCGGCAAGGCCGATCGCAATATGCAGCGTGCCCTGCGGCTCGCGGATATCGTCGATATAGGTCGCCGCGCCGCTTACATGCAGGCGCGCCGAATCGTGAGCCAGCGGCTTGTGGACGACCGCCGTCTCCTCGTCGAGCGGAACCTGTGGAATCGCGACCGGTCTATTGCGCGGCATGGAGGTCCCCGATGCGGGTGGCGCTCTTGCCGCCGGCGACTTCGAGCAAGGCTTTGAGCAAGAGATTGGCGGCCACGCGCGAGCGATAGGCGGAGGTGGCGCGCATATCGGTGAGCGGCGAATAATCCGCGCCGACGGCGGCGATGGCGGCGCTCCAGCTATCGGGATCGTCGAGATTGGCGCCGACCAGCGCTTTTTCGGCGCCGCTGGCGCGCTTCGGGATCGCCGCCATGCCGCCATAGGCGATGCGCGCCTCTGTGATGCGCCTCCCCTCCAGCGTGAAGCGGAAGGCGCTCATGACGGCCGAAATATCCTCGTCGAAGCGCTTGGACACTTTGAAAGAGCGGTAATGCTGGTTGGCCTTCAGTCTGGGCGCATGGATGCGGCGCACATATTCGCCGGGCGCGCGATCCTGCTTGCCATAGGCGATGAAGAAATCCTCGAGCGGAAGAACGCGCGAGGCGTCGCCATGGCGCAATTCGACGCTGGCCCCCAAAGCGATCAACGCCGGCGGCAGATCGCCGATCGGCGAGCCATTGGCGATATTGCCGCCGACCGTGCCGGCGGCGCGCACCTGCGCCGAGCCGAAACGGCGCATCATCTCGCCGATGTCGGCGTGAAGCTCGGCCAGCTCAGGCAACGCGCGCTCAAGGCTCGTCGTCGCGTAGATATCAAGCCCTTGCGCGCTCGTCTCCATCCGGTCGAGCCCGGCGACGCGGCCGAGCCAGATGATCTTGCGCGGGTCGCGCAGCATTTTGGTGATCCACAGCCCGACATCCGTCGCGCCGCCGAGCAGGATCGCATCCTTGTGGCGGGCGTATAGCGCGGCAAGCGAGGGCTCGCTGGCGGGCGCGGCGAAAAAGGCGTCCTCGTCGCCGACGAAAAGATCGCGATCATCGGCGATCGCGGCAAGCGCCTCGAATCTCGCCTTCGCCGCAGCGGCGAACCGGTCCTTGGGCTCGCCGGTGCAGGTCTCCAGAGCCGCCTCGATGATCGGCCGGTAGCCGGTGCAGCGGCACAGATTGCCGGCAAGCTGATCGCAGATGGCGGCGCGCGTCGCCGGCTCGCCCCGATGATAGAGCGCGAACAGGCTCATCACGATGCCCGGCGTACAAAAACCGCATTGCGAGCCGTGCTGATCGATCATCGCCTGCTGGACCGGGTGGAGCGCGCCGCCTTCGGCGAGATCCTCGACGGTCAGCACTTCGGCGCCGTCGACCTGGCCGAGCAGCAATACGCAGGCGTTGACCGCCTCATGGGTCAGAACGCCGTCTCGGTTGCGCGCCAGCACGATCGTGCAAGCGCCGCAATCGCCCTCGCCGCAGCCTTCCTTGGTGCCGGTCGCCCCCGCTTCCTCACGCAGCCAGTCGAGCAGCGTGGCGCGCGGCGAAAAGCGGGTCAGCGCAACATCCGCGCCGCGAAAGCGGAAATTAAGCGATTTTCGCGCCTCTTTATTGGGGGCAGTCATCCAAACGCTCCATCGACTGGCCCGATCATGCGGCCAAATCGAGCGAAACGAAAGGGTTGGCTCTATGGACGGCGGTCGAGGCACTTATCGAGAAATTCATTAAAAGGATCGGGCGAGAACGATCTGGGAGCCATTTATGGGCCGGCGAACCCGGTTTCGCGCAGAGCGGCAATTTGCAGAAAGACCGACGCTGGATCGACGCCTGGATGATTGTCGGGCAGCACATCGAGCGCCATCGCCGATATTTTCGCCAGCAATTCGTCAAGCCCCGGCGCATCGGCGGCGGCCGGAATATCATCGCAATGTCCGGCCCAAGCCGCAGCTTCGTCGTCCCAAGCGGCGGAGATCGTGAAGATGAGCGGTTTCATCATTTGCGCGTTCCAAAATACAGCAACAGAGCTCCCATGGATAGGGGCGTCCAAGTTCACGACATATGACACGGGTCATCGGAGGCATATCTCTTCATTGTTTGCTTGGCGGAGCGGCGCGCGAAAGCAATCAATGAAGGCGTGGCGCTGGGATCAGCGCCGGTCTCACATGTATCTGAACTCGGACAGGGGCGGCAGCCAAGCGCGGTCCGCTCGGCTTAGCTCCTCTCCCCTCCTCTTTGCCGCGGCTCGCTCACGCTCGCCCCCCTCTCCGCTTTGCGCGGCGAGCGGACGCTACCAAACCCCCGTATTGGCCATCGAGGCCCAAGGCTCGGCCGGCGGGAGCGAGTCTCCCTTCTGGATGAGCTCGATCGAAATATCGTCCGGCGTGCGCACGAAGGCCATGTGGCCGTCCCGCGGCGGCCGGTTGATGGTCACCCCGGCCTTTTTCAACTTGTCGCAAAAGGCGTAGATATCGTCGACGCTATAGGCCAGATGGCCGAAATTGCGGCCGCCCGTATAGACTTCCGGGTCCCAATTATAGGTGAGTTCGATAAGCGGCGCCTGGCTGCTTTCGGCCTGTTTGGCGTCGCCTGGCGCGGCGAGGAAGACCAACGTATAGCGCCCCTTCTCATTCTTGATGCGGCGCATTTCGACCAGGCCGAATTTGCCGACGTAAAAATCAAGCGACGCGTCGAGATCGGTGACGCGGACCATGGTGTGCAGGAATTCCATTGCTTTGACTCCGTCGGTTGCTTCAAAAGACTTCGATAGCGCTCGGGGCAGACCATAACCGGCAAATCGGCTTGTGGAAGCCCCTGTTTTGTTCCCTCCCTGACGATCGGGCGACGTGAACTATGGAACCTGCCGCCGACCGCAAGCAAGATTCCCGACGCAAGCAGCGCGCCGCCCTCGCCTCGGTCGCCGCCAGCGCCGCGCTGGCTGTAGCCAAGCTGGCGGCGGGCCTGTTGTCGGGATCGCTCGCGCTCCTGTCCGAGGGCGCCCATAATGGGCTGGACACCGGCTCCAGCGCGCTGACGTTTTTTGCGGTGCGCGAGGCCGGCAAGCCCGCCGACGAGGAGCATCCGTTCGGCCATGCCAAGATCGAGGCGGTGGCGGCGCTCGCCCAGACCGGCTTTCTGGCGGTGCTGTCGGCGGCGGTGGCGATCGAGGCGATCCAGCGTCTCGGCGGCGAGCCGCCCAAGGTCGACGCCAACGCGCTGGCGCTCGGCGTTGTCATCGTGTCGATCGCGGTGGATTTTTTTCGCTGGCGCGGTTTGACGAAAGTCGCGCGAGAGACCAACAGCGACGCGCTCAGCGCAGACGCGCTGCATTATTCCAGCGATCTCGTCTCGTCGCTGCTGGTTCTCATCGGCCTGGCGGCGACGCGGTTCGGGTTTGGCCATGCCGATGCGCTGGCGGCGATCGGCGTCGCGATATTCATCGCCATCGCCAGCTACCGGCTTGGGCGCCATACGATCGACGCGCTGGTCGACACGGCGCCCAAAGGGCTTGCCGATCGTCTGGCGCAAGCGATCAATGCCGTGCCGGGCGTGGCGGCGATCGACGCGATACGGCTGCGCCCGAGCGGCGCCCAGATCATCGGCGAAGTCGTAATATTCGTCTCGCGCACGCTGCCGCTGGAGCGCGTGGCGGCGATCAAGGACGATGTCGCGCGACGCATCAAGTCGGAATGGCCGCAGACATCGCTGACATTCACCGCCAATCCGCGCGCGCTTGACGACGAAAGCCTGCTCGAACGCGTTCAATTGATCGCCACGCGCCTGCGCCTTGCCGTCCACCACATCACGATCCAGGAGGTGGAGGGGCAAAAATGCGTGAGCCTCGACATCGAGGTCGATGGCCGCATGAGCCTTGGCGACGCGCATGAATTCGCCACGCGTCTCGAGACGGCGATCGAAAACGAGGTCGGTCCGCACATCGAGGTGGAGACGCATATCGAACCGATGGAGACGCGCGAAATCCACGGCCGCGACGCCGACCCAGCCTTGATCGAGAGGATTGCCCGGGCCCTGTCCGACATCGCCGAGAAACGCGGCCGGCTGCGAAATATCCACGACGTTCGCGTGCGCCACACATCGGGCGGCTATTTCGTCAATTTCCATTGCTGGATCGATCCAAAGGCGTCGGTCGACGCGACGCATGATGAAGTGGATGCGCTGGAGCGCGCCTTGCGCGTCAATTTTCACGACGTGATACGCATCGTCGGGCATGCCGAGCCGGCGCCCAGGCGCGAATGACCTGTGCGTAAATGCGCTGTCGCCGATCTCGCGCCGTTGCGAGCCGCGTTGCCGATTGGCCCAATTCAAATAAAAATATTATGACTGAATTGAGAATCCTGCGTAAGCGATTCGGCGACATCCATGGACTTCGACAACGATACATCCGATTTGCGCAGCGCTCACGTCATTGTCGTTGGCAACGAGAAGGGCGGCGCCGGCAAATCGACCATTTCGATCCATCTGACAGTGGCTTTGCTGAAGGCGGGCTATCGCGTCGCCTCGATCGACCTCGATACGCGCCAGCAGACGCTGACCCGCTTCTTCGAGAACCGCCGCTCCTGGGCGGCCAACGCCGATTGGCGCATCGAGTTGCCGCACCATTGCGCGATGGCGCGCGGCGAATCCACCGACCTGCGCGCCAACGAGGCGCGTGAATTCGCCGATTTCGCCGAGGCCATCGGCGCCGTCGAACATGATTACGAGTTCGTGGTGATCGATACGCCCGCCTCCGACAGCTATCTGATGCGGCTCGCTCATTCGCTCGCCGATACGCTGATTTCGCCGCTCAACGACAGCTATATCGACGTCGATGTGTTTTCGCGCGTCAACCACGACCGCAAGCAGCGCGGCGCCGTCGCCCATTACGCCGATCTCGTGCTCGAGGCGCGCCGCAAGCGCCGCCTCGTCGACAATGGCGTGATCGATTGGGTGATGGTGCGCAATCGCATGGCGTCATTGGCCAATAATAACGCAAAACAAATCGCCATCAGCATCGCCCGGCTCGGCGCCGAATTGCGGTTTCGCGTCGCCGACGGATTCCATGACCGCGTGATCTTCCGCGAGCTTTTCCCGATCGGCCTCACCGCGCTCGATGCGATCGAGCAAGGCGCCCAGAAAGGCGCGCTGACGTCTTCGCAGCAAAGCGCGCGGCAGGAGATCGAAAGCCTCGTCGAGGCGCTGCAATTGCCCACGCGAACGCCAGGCCTCGAACATCTCGACTCGCGCCGGCTCTGGCACGCGCGCGTGTCGGACTTTTATCGAGGTTTCGGCGCCGCCGCGCCTGACTTTTCGTGAAGACAGCCGTCTGTCTCACGCCCGATCTTGCCTTTTTTCGTCAGGCGGTTTTCACCGCCTCGACGATCCTGGCGCAAGCCGATTCCGGCGCCTTCGACCTTTTTATCGTCTGCGAGGAAAGCGATGTCGCGCCAGGTTTCGAGCGGCTCGACCCGGCCCTGCGCGCCCGCATCAACCTGTTATGCCTAAATTTTGCGCCCTTCGATCGCGCTGCGCCGGGCCGCGGCCGGCTTTCGCGCGCGGTGTTTCGGCGCCTGTTCCTGGACCGGGTCCTGCCCGGCTCCTACCAGCGCATCGTATCGGTCGATTCCGATATGTTGATCCGGCGCCCCGGTCTTGGGCGCCTGGCCGAACTCGATCTCGGCGGCGCGCCGATCGCGGCCGCGTATGACATGATCTTTCTGATGGACCTCAAGGGCGACGCTTTGGCCAAGAGGTTCCAGCGCGACCGGCGCGCGCTCGGCCTTGCCGCCGCGACGCCCTATTTCAACGCCGGCCTGATGGTCATCGAGCGGGCGCAATGGGGCGCGCTGGAACTTGGCGAACGCGCCATGGCGGCGCTGCGCGAAGCGCCCGAGCGCTATTCCTTCCTGGAGCAAAGCGCGCTCAACGAGTTGATCGCCGGCCGGTTCGCGCCGCTGTCGCCGCGCTACAATTTCATGGGCGATTTTTTCCTGCTGGATCTGGAGGCGCGGATCGACCCGATCGTGCTGCATTTCGTCAACCAGCCCAAGCCCTGGGAACTTGATCGCTGGCGCGCGGAGGCGCGATTTGCGCAAGCCTACCAGTCCTGGTTCGCTGCCTCGCCATGGCCGGATCATCTGGCCAAGGCGCCGGCCAGGGGTCTGCGCGCGGCAAGGCCGCGACGGAGCGCCTCGCGTCGCGCCTTCGCCGACCGCCTCGTCGCGTTCCTGGAGACCTGTCCGTTCATCGACGGATGGCGCCCGCCGAACGACGCTCCCTAGGAGCCATCCGCTTCGCCCGGGATACCGGGCAATTCATTAACCAAGTTAGGGTTAACGTTTCCTGAGGGCCATCAGGGACGCGCCGTGAAAACATACCCGATTCTCACAGCCTTGTGCGTGCTGGGCTGCGGCGGCGGCGCATTGGCTGCCGATTTGGATGTCCTCGCGCCCACGCCGCTGCAACAGGCGGCGCCCTCGGGTCCGCGCTGGGACGGCTTCACGATGGGCGTCAACGGCGGCGCTCTGTGGGCGCCTGGCCAGAGCGAGACGCAGGTCTGGTTTCCCGAAACGATCACAACGCCGAGCATTCCAAATTCCTACAAATTCTCGGCCATCGGGGGCATGTTCGGCCTGCAGGCGGGCTTCAACAAGCAATGGGGCGGGTTTGTCCTTGGCGCGGTGACCGATTACGACTTTGTCGTGGGCGGCTCCGCCAAGCAGAGCGCTTCGGGCGTCTATCTGGGAATCCCCTTCAATACGGCCCAATCCCAGCAATTGCGGACCCTGGGCACGATTCGCGGACGCATCGGCTTTGCGCCGATCGACGGCATGCTCATTTACGCCACCGCCGGCCTCGCCTTCGGTCAGACGCAAGCCGCCAGCAGCCTGGCCTTCGCCACGGGCGCGGCCTATGCGGGCTCGCACAGCGATACCGCGGTGGGCGTCGCGGCAGGCGGCGGCGTCGAATATGCGCTGGGTCCGCAATGGTCGGTCGGCGCTGAATTTCTCTATTACAATCTCGGTTTCACGCATGTCGCGGGAACGGCGCAATTCTTCGTGCCGCCCGGTTTCTCGACGGCCGAAACGGATTCCACTTTCGCCTTCAGAGGCTACACGCTGCGTTTGGGCGTGAATTACGAGTTCGACGGCTCGGGCGGCGGCGAGCCGGGACCAACGCAAGATCCAAGCAGCGAAATATTGAGCTCGGTCGGCGTGCGCGCCGGCATGTCGACAAGTCGCACCCGCCTCTCGCTCTACGACTTCACCGGCGCCACCCTCGTGTCGCAGCTCACCTATCACAATCCGACCGCCGCGACCGCCGAGGTTTTTGCGACATTCGAGCATCCAAGTTCCGGCTTTTTCTTGAATGGCTACGCGGGCATCGGCAAGGAATCGGGCGGCTCCTTGCAGGATGAGGATTTCCCGCCGGGCATATCGCCCTATTCCTCGACCAACAGCACGCAAAGCGATGGCCGCGTGAGCTACGCGGATATCGACCTTGGCTATTACGCGATGGAAGGCTCGTGGTACAAGCTGGGCGGCTTTGCCGGATATCATTATCTCGACGAGCGCTTCAACGCTTTCGGCTGCACGCAGACGGCGACCAACGGAAACGTCTGCGCGCCGGGAGACGTCGGATCCTCCAATCTTACGATCAGCGACGAGGGCCGCTGGAATTCGATCCGGCTCGGGCTCGCGGCGCAATTGACGCTGCCCGGCGGCTTCTCCGCTCGCGCGGAGGCGGCGTGGCTGCCGTATATGCCTTTTTCAGGCGGAAACGATCACTGGCTGCGCGTGCCGGCCGATTTCTCAGGCACGATTCCCGAAGCGGGGACCGGCTCGAATGGCTATCAACTCGAGGGCGAGCTCAACTACGCCATTTCGCATAATTTCGACGTAGGAATCGGCGGCCGCTATTGGTCGATGAACGCCAAAGGCCATGTGCTGTTTCAGGACGTCTCGCTCACCGGCGGTCCGCAGGTCGCGACATTCTCGACGCAGCGCGCGCAGGCCTTCGTGCAATCGGCCTATCATTTCTGACCGTTCGCCAGCATAGTCCCCCGGCGGTCGCGAGCCCACAAGGCCGGGCCGGCTCGGGGGACGCGATGTTCGGCCAATTGATGCGCTCGAGGCGCTTCGCGCCGCTGTTCTGGTGCCAATTCCTTTCGGCGTTCAACGACAATTTCGTTCGCCAGATGCTGGTGATGCTGATCCTCTTTCGCTTCGGGGGCGGCGACGCCGGGTCCAAGGTCACTTTGGCGATCGGCATATTCATTCTGCCCTCGATGTTCCTGTCGGCTTTGGGCGGCGAAATGGCCGACGCCCATGACAAGGCGTTCATCGCCAGGCGGCTGAAATTCGCGGAAATTTTCGTCCAATTGGTCGCCGCCGCCGGTTTCTATTTCTCGTCGCTCCCGCTGTTCTATGCGGCTTTGTTCGGGCTTGGAATCATCTCCTCGCTGTTCGGTCCGATCAAATACGGCATCCTGCCCGATCACCTCAAGCGAGAGGAGCTTGTCTCCGGCAATGCGCTGGTTGAAGGGGCGACTTTCGCGGCGATCATTTGCGGGCTCATCGCCGGCGGCCTTGCGGCGGCGCAAGGGCGCCCGGCCTGGAGCGTCGTTGCGCAGCTGGCCGTGATCGGGCTCGCCTGCTGGGGCGCCGCGTGCTTCATTCCGCCAACCGGAATCGGCGCGCCCGGTCTGAGGGTCAACCCGAACCCGTTCGCCTCGACGCGCGACATCCTGCGCGAACTGAGGCGCGACGATCGCCAATGGGTCGGCGGCGCGGCGGTGAGCTGGTTCTGGCTGGTGGGCGCGGTGACGCTGTCGCTGGTCCCTGTCGTCATCAAATCGCGCATCGGCGCCGGCATCGAGGTGGAGACGGCGATCAATCTGTTCTTCGCCATCGGCATTGCCTTCGGCTCGCTGCTCGCCGCGATCATCGCGCACGGCCGCATTCGGCTGGCGCCCGCGCCATTCCTGCTGCTGGGGCTGGCGGCCATTCTGATCGATCTTGGCCTCACCACTGGCGCCCTGCCGCAGGCGAGCGCGGAAATCGGTCTGTTCGATTTCTTCACCAGCGCCGTCGGCCTGCATGTGCTGATCGACGTTCTCGTCCTGTCGGCGCTCTCCGGCCTGTTCGTCGTGCCTATTTTCGCCGCCGTGCAGGCTTGGGCCGGCGTCGATCGGCGGGCCCGGGTGATCGGCGCCGTCAATACGCTGAACGCGGTCTATATCGTCGGCGGCTCGCTCGGCACGACCTTGTTGCTGAAGCTCTCGGGCCTGACCGAGCCCGCCGTCCTGACGATCCTGGGGCTCGCCAATATCGCGGCGGCGGCATATTTCTTCTGGAGATTGCCAAAGCAGGCCGACTGACTTGGCCGGCGCTCAGCGTCAGGGGACGTCGGCCAGCGCCAGATAGCGATGGGCGACCGGCGATTTGGGCAAAGCGACGAGAACGACGGCGCCCTCGCCCAAAGTGGAATTGATGCGCAGCGAACCGCCATGCAGTTCGACAAGGGAATTGGCGATGGCGAGGCCGAGGCCCGAGCCTTTCATGCCATTGGCGAGCGTCGTGTCGGCCTGTTCGAACGGTCGCCCGAGGCGCGACAGATCGGCGCTGGCGATGCCCGGACCGGTATCTTCGACATAGATGTAGACTTGCCCGTCAAAGGCCTGCGCGCCGACGCTGACGGCGCCCCCGTCGGGCGTGAACTTCACCGCATTGCGCAGCAGCGTGACGAGGATTCGCTCGACGGCCTCCCGGTCGGCCTCGATCGATTCGGCCGCGCTGACGTCGATATCGATCGCCAGGCCCTTAGCCTGCGCCGTCGCCTCGATGTCGCGAACGGCGCTTCTGATCGCCGATTCCACGCTGAATTCGCTTCGGTTGAGACGCACGCGGCCCGCCTCCAGGCGCGACATGTCGAGAACGTCGGAAAACACCTGCAACAGATATTTGCCGCTGTCGTGTATATGCGAACAATAATCCTGATATTTTTGCGAGCCCAGCGGGCCGAAAGTCTGCTGCTCCATCATTTCGGAAAAGCCGATGATCGCATTGAGCGGCGTGCGCAATTCATGGCTCATATTGGCGAGAAATTCGGCCTTGGCGCGGTTGGCCATTTCGGCGCGCGCCTTCTGCTCCAGATGGCGCTCGGCAAGATCGGCCAGTTGCTGGGCCTGCGCCTCGAGGGATTGACGGGACTGACGCAGTTCGGCGACGGTGACCAGCAGGCGCCGCTCGGAATCCATCAATTGCTCTTCGTGGCGCTTCAGCGCGGTAATGTCGGTGCCCACCGAGACATAGCCGCCGTCCCTCGTGCGCCGCTCGTTGACCTGCAGCCAGCGCCCGTCGGTCAGCAGCGCCTCATAGGTTTTGGCGGCGCTTTGGCCTGGCGCCGGCCCGCGCGGATGGATGAGGATTTCGCTGTCGACGACCGGCGCCGCCCCCTTGGCGGCCAATTCCGCATAGGGCGCGCCCGGGCGCATGCTCTCCACCGGCAGATTGTGCAGGCGCTGGTATTTCGAATTGCAGAGAACGAGACGGTTCGAGGAATCCCACAGGACAAAAGCTTCCGAAATGGCCTCGATCGCCTCACGCAGCCTTTGGTCCGCCAAAGCGGTGGTCTCCACGAGATTTTTTTGTTCGGTGATGTCGACGGCAATGCCGACGAGATGGGGGCCGGCGGTCGGACTGTCCTGAACGAGTTCGGCGCGCGCCCGCAGCCAGACCCACTCGCCGGCCGCGTTGCGGATGCGGAATTCGTGATCCATCGTCTGCTGCTGGGCCTCAGCCGCCAGTTTGGCAATCGCGCCCAGATTGTCGTCGTCGGGATGAACCATTCCCTGCAGATCGCCAAACGACAGGAACTGAAACGAAGACGGCAGCCCGAGCAGTTCGTACATCGAGCGCGACCAATGAATGCGTCCCCTGGCCAGATCCCAGTCCCACAGCCCGCACCGGCCGCGATTGAGCGCCATGTCGACGCGCATTCGCGCCTGCCGAGCCACGCGCTCCCGATCGCGCGCGCGGCGGATCTGGATGATATAGGCGCCGGTCGCGCCAAGCAGCACGACGCTGGTCGAGGCAAGCAGCAGAATGGTGATCAACGCCGCCTCGCGCCATGGCGCCAGAAGCTGGCCGATCCGCATCGTGAACGCCATTTGTCCGAGCGGCGCGCGCAACGTGCGCACGGTTGCAAATTCATCCTCGCCATTGGCCGCTTCGATGCGCAGAACGCCGGCCTTTTCGGCCAAGGTCGTGAGGGGCTGGCTCGCGCCGAGGCGGTCGATCAGCGTGGCTTCGCCGCCGCTCGCGGCTGGCTCGCTCGCCAGGATTTGACCTTCGGAATCGGCCAGCATCACTTCGCCCGCATTCAATTCGGGGCTAGCGGCCAGGACACCGCGCAGCAGCTCGCCGGGCGTCTGGCCGGGCGCGGCGGCGAGCGCCTGATCGATGCGCATGGCCAGCACGGCGGCCCGTAGTTCGATTTCGCGCGCCGCATCGTCGATCGCGCGGTGACGTTCCGAGCGCAGATGACCGACCGCGGCGATCGCCAGCAGGGCCAGAAACAGAAAAGCGACCGAGGGGATGAGATAGCGCAGCCAAGGCTCCAACGGCAAGGAGCGCGCGCCGACATTGTCGTTCAATGGCTGCGTGATCGACTTGGCAAGATCGCGCCAGGCAACCGCACGCAAGTCCTCTGTTGCCGCGTTCGCACGCGCCATCGGGGCCCCCTCATCCCTATCCGTCCTGATTCGATGAAATGTGCCGCATCACACCGAATCACCCTGATAAGAATCCTTGTCGGAATCTTTGTCCAGAGATTAATGAAAGGTTGAGATGAATAATCAAAATTGACGCCAAACAACGCGCTCGCCCAGAAATTGCTTGCGTTTTGCTTTGCTCGCCAAACGAGTCGGCGGAGGGCGCTTGCGCCGGATTAGGCGCGCGAAAAGCGGCGCTCGCGGCTCAGCTCAGACAGCGCGTCACGATATCGCGCACGTCGGCCGAGAGCTGGGTCTTGGCGGCAATGCCGGCAAGCGCCGCTTCCGCCTTCGACTGCCGCCGGGGCTCCAGCGAACGCCAGGAGCGCAGGGCGGACAGCAGGCGCGCGGCGATCTGTGGATTGGTCGGATCGAGCGTCAGCACGATTTCGGCGAGCAGGTCATAGCCGGCGCCGTCAACGCGGTTGAACTGCGTCTGGTTGGCGCTAAAGCCGCCGATCAGGGAGCGCACGCGGTTGGGATTGCTGAGCGAGAAGGCATGGTGGCCCATCAGCCCGCGCACCCGCGTCAAGGTCTCCTTCTCGGGAATTTGCGCCTGCAGGATGAACCATTTGTCGAGGATCAGCGGATCGGCGGCGTGCGCGCGCTGGAAAGCCTCCAACGCATGTTCGCGCGCGCTGCCCGGGGTCAGGGAAAGAACGGCCAGGGCGGCGAACCGCTCGGTCATGTTGTTGGCCCCCGCCAGTTGGGCTTGCGCGCGCCTGGCGCCCTCCTCCACCTCGCCGGCCGCCAGCATCGAGAGCGCCAGATTGCGCAGCGCGCGGCGCCCGGCGCTTGCCGCGTCGGGACTGAAGGCCCCCCCGCCGAGACTGTCGTGTAGCTGCGCCAGGGCGGGCGCATAGGCGCGCCCAAGCGCGCCGCGCAAGGATTCGCGCGCCGCGAAAATCGCGTCTGGGTCGACATTGCGCGCCATCTCGCGCGCGATATCCCCTTCGCTGGGCAGGCTCAAGGTCTGGGCCGCGAAAGCCGCGTCGATGCGGCCCGCCGCCGCTTCGCGAAGAACGGCGCCATAGGCCTCGACAAAATCGGCGTCGATCTTGGGCGCGTTGCCCGCCTGGATCGCCGCGATCGATCGCATCAGCAGCCGCGACGCCAGACTCTGGGCCGCCTGCCAGCGATTGAAGGAATCGCGATCGTGACGCAGCAGCGTCAGCAGATCGCCTCCGGTCAGATCGTCGTCGACGCGAACCGGCGCGGAAAATCCGCGCAGCAGCGACAGGGTCGGACGGCTCGCAACGCCGGTGAAAACGATGCGCCGCGAGGCATTCGTCAATTCAAGGATTCCATTGGCCAATTCGCTTGGCGTGGCGTCCGCCGAGGCAAGCTTGATCTCCTCCCCCGCCGCGTCGATCAGGCCGAGCGCGATGGGCATCGTCAAGGGCTGCTTGACCGCCTGATCGCGCGTCGGCGCCGTCGATTGCGAAATGTCGAGCGTGAGGCTGCGCCGGGCTTCGTCATAGGCGCTGCGGAAAGTGAGCAGCGGCGTTCCCGCCTGGCTATACCAGCGCATGAAATCGGTGAGGTCGCGCCCCGACGTCTCAGCAAAACAGGCAAGAAAATCCTCGACCGTGGCCGCCGTCCCGTCGCATCGCTCGAAATAGAGATCCATCCCGGCCCGGAAAGCCTTCGCGCCGATCAGCAATTTGAGCATGCGAATGATTTCGGCGCCCTTCTGATAGACGGTCGCCGTATAGAAATTATTGATCTCGCGATAGATTTCAGGCCGCACATTATGGGCGAGCGGCCCCGCGTCCTCGGGGAATTGGGCGACGCGAAGCGCGCGCACGTCGGCGATGCGCTTGACCGGCGCCGAGCGCTCGTCGGCCGAAAAATCCTGATCGCGAAAAACCGTCAGCCCTTCCTTCAGGCAGAGCTGAAACCAATCGCGGCAGGTGATGCGGTTGCCGGTCCAATTGTGGAAATATTCATGGGCGATGACGGCCTCGATGCCGGCATAATCCTCGTCCGTCGCGGTTTCCGGCAAAGCCAGAACATATTTGTCGTTGAAGACGTTGAGGCCCTTGTTCTCCATCGCGCCCATGTTGAAATCGGAAACCGCGACGATGTTGAACGCGTCCAGATCATATTCGCGCCCGTAAGCGGCCTCGTCCCAAAGCATGGCGCGCTTGAGCGAATCCATCGCATAGGCCGCGCGCGTCTCGCGGCCGTGTTCGACATAGATGCCAAGATCGACCTTGCGGCCCGACGCGGTGACGAAATGATCCGCGATATGGGCAAGATCGCCCGCCACCAGCGCAAACAAATAGCAGGGCTTGCGATGCGGATCGCGCCAGACCGCAAAATGGCGCCCCGTTCCCGGCAAATCGCCGCGCGCCTCCAGATTGCCGTTGGCGAGCAGCACAGGCGCCTCGTCTCTGGCCGCCTCGAGCCGCGTCACATAAGTCGAGAGCACGTCGGGCCGGTCGAGGAAATAAGTGATGCGCCGGAAGCCCTCGGCCTCGCATTGCGTGCAATAGGCCGACCCGGAGCGGTAGAGCCCCATCAGCTTGGTGTTGCCGGCCGGATCGAGCCGCGTCTCGATGCGCAGTTGGAAAGGCTTTTGCGGCGGGTCGGCAAGAACCAGTTTGTCGGCCGAGACGGCCAGGGCGGCGGGGTCCGGCGCGGCGCCGTCGAGTTCGATGCTGACCAGATCGAGTTCGTCGCCGTCAAGCGCCAGCGCCGCTCCCGCCCTGCCTGCCGGATTGGGACGGATCGCCAAGGTCGCAACGACGCGCGTCGCATGACGGTCGAGCGACACGTCGAGCTCCACATGGTCGATGAGGTAGTCGGGCGGCCGGTAATCGGCGAGGCGAATCGGCTGGCCTGTGCTGGTGCGCATGAAATATTCCTCGTTCGACCCGACACAAAGGGGCTCGAGCCTGTTTCGTCAAGGCCGGCTGAAGGCAAAGGCCGCGGTCTCGCCCGGCGCGGCGGCCAGCCCGAATTTCCGCAGCGCTTCCCGGAGGGCAGGCCCCGTCGCGGCGCCGCTCGTGAAGACAGCCGGGGCGCTGAGGCCGGCTCGGGCCGACCCGAGGACTGGCCCCAGCAGGGCGTCGACCCGGCGCGCGATGGCCGGCGCCGGATCGACATATTCGACCGGCCATGGCGCGAGGCGAATGAAATGATCGCGCAGCAAGGGATAATGCGTGCAGGCGAGCACGACGAAATCGGTGCGCCGGCCTTGGGTCTCGACAAAGCACGGGGCGATTTCGCGAGCGATCTCCGCCTCGTCGACGCTCCGTCCCTGCATCCAGTCTTCGGCGATGCGGGCGAGACGCGCCGAGCCGACCAGCGCGACCTCGCAGGCCCCGGCATATTCGCGCACCAGCGCCTGGGTGTAATCGCGCGCGACCGTGCCGGGCGTCGCCAGCACGCTGACGAGGCGCGAGCGCGAGGCCGCCGCGGCCGGCTTGATCGCCGGCACGGTCCCCACAAACGGCATCGCCGGGTAGCGCGCGCGCAACGGCCCAAGGACAAGGGTCGCCGCAGTGCTGCAGGCGATCGTCACGAGGTCGGGCGCATGACGATCAATCAGACGCGCCATGACCGACAGCACCCGCGCCACCAGCTCGCGCTCGCCAAGGGCGCCATAGGGAAAAGCCGCGTCGTCGGCGGCATAGACCAGCCAGGCGTCCGGCCGCGCCTTGGCGATCTCGGCAAACACCGTCAAACCGCCGAGCCCGGAATCGAACACAAGAATGCGCGGGCCGCGGGCCGGATCAAGCTTGTTCATCGACGGCAGGAAATCGCCACGACATAGGGGCGCTCGGCGGCGGCGATCTGGCCGGCGCCGCGCGGCGCATCTTCGCCGGCCTTGGAGGGGGCCTCGCTCGTCAGCGACAGAAAGCGCTGGATATCGGCGACGCCGATCGCCTTGTGCGGCGCGAGCGGCGCGACGCCCGCCACCAGCTTGGGATCGCCGATCGATTGCGCGATAATCGCCACCAGACCGCCGTTGCGGTCAAAAACCGGGCTGCCGCCGGCGCTCTTGGCCAACGGCGCGAGCAAGGACGGGTGGGTCTCGCTTGGGTTAAGGGCAAGCGGCGAGGCGGCGGCGACGTTGAGGACGACGCGACCGCCCGGCTCGTCGGCGCCATAGCTTAGCGCGACGAGATCGGGGCCAAGCGCGCCGAAGCTCGGCGCCGCGGCCGTCGCGCCGGCGCCCAATTCTCCCTGGAGAAGGCTAAGGCCGAGTTGCCGGTCCTCGCGAAGGAATTTTGCCGGCTTGCCCTCGATCGTCGGATTGGAGCAATCGTCCGCGCCGATCGCACTGAGGACCTGACCGGGGCCGACAAGGAAGCCGGTGGCGGCAAGAAACGGCCGGCCCGGAGCGGACGGCGGCGTCGGAACGGCGACGGGCGTCGCCCCCGCCGTGGCGGCTGGGCCTGCCGCCGGCGCGGAACCGGGCGCCGGGAACGGCTCGAAGGAATCGGCGATTGCCACGCCGATCCGGTCGAGATCGCCGGCTTGGCCAACCGGATAGGCAAAGCGGAAGCCTCGCAGCAGATTGGGATCGGACGAATTCGCCGGCGCCTTGGCCATGCGCTCGTAGATTTTTCGCCCTCCCTCCTCGCCGGAGACGACGAAAAAGTCGGGGCGGTTGATCTTCAGCGTGATCTTTCTTCCCGGCGCTTCGGCGGTCAACGCGGCAAAAAGCATCGCCAGTTTGGCGTCGCCGCCCGCGACGCTCGAAAGATCGAGCACGATGGAGCCGTCCGCCTTCATCAGCCGTGAGCCGCCGGCATCGTTGGCGGTGCGTTTTTCGAGAATTTTCAACGGCGCGCCGATTTTGACGCCAGTCTTTTCATCGGTGAGAAGCTGGAAGCGCACCGCGGCGCGGGCCTTTTGCGCGGCGCCCGTCATCGCGGCCAGTTGCGCGGCATTGATCACCCCGTCGGCCGGCGCCTTGACGCTAGCCTGATAGGCAAGGATGGAATCGCGCGTGCGCTTGCCGAAGACGCCGTCGACGACGCCGACATATTGGCCGCTCCAGATCAGCGCGTCCTGGATCGCCCGCCGATCCGCCTCGGGCAGCGCGTCGAACGCCGCCTTTTGCGATTCGAACTGCGGATCGACGGTGGGCGAGGCCGCCGGCGCGCTCTGCGCGTGCAATGCCGGGGGCGCGGCCAAAGCCAGCACGGCCGTCAGAACCCAAATCGCCCGCCGCGTCGTTTTCGCCATCATGGCCTCCTCAAACTGTTTGAACCCATTCAAGCCGAACGCGGCGAGCCGGCGATCGCGACACGCTTTCTATTTCGAGATGGTCTCGAGGGAAAGGTTGGCGGTTTTGGGGCCAAGCAGGCCGATCGCCAGCATGACGACCAGCATGCTGCCGGCGATCAGCGTGAAAACCCCCGCGACGCCGAACCATTGCAGGCAATAGGCGATCGCAAAAGCGCTGAAGACGACCGACAGCCGGCTCCAGGAATAGACGAAGCCGACCGCCAAAGCGCGGATTCGGGTGGGATAGAGTTCGGGCTGGTAACTGTGAAAGGCAAAGGACAGAATATTGTTCGACAAGGTCAGCATGACGCCAAGCCCGATGAGGGGAATGGCCGCCGTCGTCTGGCCGAATGCCAGCCCGAACGCCGCGATGGCGAAGGCGGCCGCGACGATCAGCCATTTGCGCTCGACCTTGTCGCCGAGCGCCGAGGCCAGCAAGGGACCGAAGGGCGCGGCGAGCGCGATGATGAAGGTATATTGCAGGCTTTGGGTGACGGAGATTCCCTGTTTGATCAGCAAGGTCGGCACCCAGTTCGAAAAACCGTAGAATCCGACGGTTTGAAAAACGTTGAAGATGATGAGCATTACGGTCCGCGTGAGATAGGGGCTTTGCCAGATTTCGCCGAACCGGCCCTGCGGCGGGTTCGCCTCGGCGGCGGCAATTTTCGCCGGCGGGGCGGCGGGACGCGCCCCCGTCGGCGCTTCGAGCGCCCGCAAGGCGAGATCGGCTTCCTCCAGCCGGCCATGCTGGGCGAGCCAGCGCGGACTTTCGGGAACGCCCAGGCGAATCCACCAGACAAAGAGCGCGCCCGAAGAGCCGATCAGCACGACCCAACGCCAGCCGTCCAGGCCCAGTGGCGCGTTGGGTACCAGCAGCCTGGCGAGGAAGGCGACCACCGGCACGGCGGTGAACTGAATCGCGGAATTATAGGCGAAGGCGCGCCCCCGCAATGCGGCGGGGACGAGTTCGGCGATATAGGCGTCGATCGTGACGAGTTCGACGCCGATGCCGATGCCCGCGATAAAGCGCCACAGATTGAGGCCGAACGCATCGGACTGGAACGCCATCACGACGCTGGCCACCGCGTACCAGATCAGCGAAAACGTGAAAATCGACTTGCGCCCGAACCGGTCGGCGACGAAGCCGAACAGAGCGGTGCCGACGAACAGCCCGGCAAACAGCGCGGCGACGAAACTCGCAACCCCGCTCGTTCCGAACAGGCCGGGCGTCGTCGGCGTCAAAATGCCGCCGCGCACCAGACCCGGCGCGACATAGCCTGTCAGAAACAGATCGTAATATTCAAAACAGCCGCCCAGCGACAGAAGCACGACCCGGGTCCAGATCGCGCGTGAAGCGGGCAGTCGGTCGAGACGCGCGCTGATGTCGCCGATCTCGTCGCGCGCGATTGCGGCCCCCATTGATTCCTCCCAAGATTTTTGTTGTCGCGGGCCTCGATCGAAGGCGATGCCCGGTTTATCGCATCATAAGGCATAGAATCGCCAAATTGCGACCGTCCGATCTATTGTGCGCCGCGAAATTGCGCGTCGCTGACGCCCGCCCCGGTTGAACCGGCGCGTTCGGTCGCTATGATGGCCCCCGCCATCCCGTAAAGTCATCGGCCTGACTTGTCAGACGCCTTAAAGACCATCGTCGCCATTTGCCTCTCGGACATAGGTCGAACCATGCACGCAGCGCTCCGCACTCTATTGGCCCTCGCGTTGATGATCGCGGGGGGCGCTGCTTACGCCGCCGAATCCAAACCTTATGCGCGCGATTTTCTGGCCAGCGACGCCGTCCGCCTCGCCGAGACCTTGCGCAAGGAAACGGCCGCCTCAGCCGCCTTGATCAAAGGCAAGAGCCCTGAGCAATTGCGCAAGGAGGCCGCCGCGATCGCCGAAAACGTCGATGGCGATTTCAAACTGGCCGGCAAGCTCGCCGCCGCCGCCATCGCCGGCAATCCAAAGGACGCCGCCAACTGGCTGCAACTGGCGCGCATCGCGGTCAAAGCGGACGAGGCGCAGAACACCGATCGCTATGAATTGCGCGAACGCGGCTCGACCGCCGCTTATGCCGCCTATGAACGCCTCACCGCGCCGGGGCCCCAGGCCGAAGCGTTGGCGGTGCTGGGCGATCTCTTCGTGCGCCGGGAAATGTGGCGCCCGGCGATCGACGCCTATCGCGCCAGCCTCGATCGGCATGACGATGTCGACCGCGACAAGATTTACGAAGATTTGCGCGAGAAATACGGCTTTCGCATCCTGGATTATAAGGTCGACAATGATTCGGCGGCGCCGCGCATCTGTTTCCAGTTCTCGGAGCCGCTCGCGCGAAAGACCGATTTTGCCCCCTATGTCGCCGTTTCCGGCGCGGCGGGCGGCGCCATCAGCAGCGAAGAGCAGCAGATTTGCGTCGAGGGGCTCAAGCACGGCGAGCGATATTCCATCGTCGTTCGCCAGGGCCTTCCCTCCACCGTCGGCGAGTCCCTGCTGAAAGACGCCGATTACGAAATCTACGTGAAGGATCGCTCGGCCCAGGTGCATTTCACCGGCAAGAATTACGTGCTGCCGCGCCAGGGACAGCAGGGCGCGCCGCTCATCACGGTCAACACCGCCAAGATCGCGCTCGACGTCTACCGGATCGGCGACCGCAACCTGCTGGCCGCCGTTCAGCGCGACGATTTCCTCAAAAGCATCGACAGTTCGCGCGCCGGAGAAATCGCCGATCAGGACGGCGTCAAGATCTGGAGCGGCTCGATGGACGTCGCCTCCGATCTCAACAAGGATGTCGTGACCGAATTTCCGATTCTCGACGCGGTCGGCAAGCTCGAGCCGGGCGTCTATGTGATCACGGCGCGCCCATGGAAAGACGCCGGCGCCGCGGCCAAGGGCGATGACGATAGCGGCGCGCTTGCGACGCAATGGCTCGTCGTCTCCGACCTCGGCCTGACCGCGCTGTCGGGCGAGGACGGAGTGCATGCGATCGTGCATTCGCTCGCCACGGCGGCGCCGCTGGCCGGCGTCGAAGTGAAGCTTGTCGCGCGCAACAATGAAATATTGGCGACCAAGACGACCGGGCCCGAAGGACGCATCGATTTCGATCCGGGCCTGTCGCGCGGAACCGGCGGACTGGCGCCCGGCCTGCTGGTGGCGACCAGTGCGGAAGGCGATTACGGCTTCCTCAATCTCGTGCAGACCGGCTTTGATCTGACCGATCGCGGCGTCAGCGGGCGCGACGCTCCCAAAGCGCTCGACGCTTTCCTTTATACCGAGCGCGGCGTCTATCGCTCGGGTGAGACGGTCTATGCGACCGCGCTGCTGCGCGACGCCAAGGGCGAGGCCAAGACGGGCCTGCCGCTGACGCTCGTCGCGATCCGACCCGACGGCGTCGAATATAAGCGCACGATCGTCGCCGATCAGGGTCTCGGCGGACGCTCCTTCGCGCTGCCGCTGCTGTCGGGCGCGCAGGCCGGTTCGTGGAAAATCGTCGCCTATGCCGACCCCAAGGAGCCCAGCATCGGCGAAGTCGGATTCATGATCGAAGACTACATTCCCGAACGGCTCGACGTTAAGATCAAGCCGGCGGCCGAAATCCTCACGCCCGGCGAGCCGGTCGAGATCGGCCTCGACGCGAAATTTCTCTATGGCGCGCCCGCCGCCGGGCTCGACGTCACCGGCCAGGTCACGCTGCAGGCCGTCGATGGCTCGGAAATTCCCGGCTACAAGGGCTATGTCGGCGGCTTGACGGACGATGAATTCACCGCCGTCAGCAGCCAGTTCAACGATAAATTGCAGACCGACGCCAAGGGGCACGCCGATATTTCGGCTGCCCTGCCCGAGGGCGCGGCGGCCAAGCCGCTCGAAGCCAAAGTGGTCGTGGATGTCGCCGAGCCGGGCGGGCGGACGGTCGAGCGCGTCGTGACGCTGCCGCTGCGCGCCAAATCGACGCTGATCGGCGTCAAGAAAGATTTCGACGAGGGCCTCGGCGAAGGCGAAGCGGCGACTTTCGAGGCGATCGCGGTCGCGCCGGACGGCTCGCGCGTCGCGCGCAAAGGCGTCGAATGGTCGCTCTATAAAGTCGAGAGCGAGTACCAATGGTACAATTCAGACGGCCATTGGAGCTACGAGCCGGTCAAATCATCCAAGCGCATCGCGGAAGGCTCCGTCGACATTGCCGCCGATGCGGCGGCGAAGTTTTCGGCCAATGTCGGATGGGGCCGCCACAGGCTCGACATCAAATCGGCCGACGGCGACCAGACCAGCATCACGTTCGATGTCGGCTGGTCCGGCTCGGCGAGCGCCGATACGCCCGACAATGTCGTCGTGACGCTCGACAAGGCAAGCTATAAGGCGGGCGACGAAGCCAAGCTGCGCATTGCCTCCCGCTTCGAGGGCAAGGCGACGATTGCCATCGTCGGCGACAGAATCGAGCAATTCATCGATATCGATCTCGTCAACGGCGACAATGTCGCGCCGTTCAAGGTCGGCGCCGATTGGGGCGGCGGCGCCTATGCCGTCGCGCTCACCCATCGCCCGCTCGACGCCAAGGCCAAGCGAATGCCCGGCCGCGCGCTCGGCCTTGCCTGGTTCGGCATCGAGGAGGATGCGCATAAGCTCGGCCTTTCGCTCGGCGCCCCCGAAATGGCCCGCCCGCGCCAGACGCTGACGCTGCCGATCAAGCTCGCTGGCCTTGCGCCCGGCGAAGAGGCCGCCGTCACGGTCGCGGCGGTCGATATCGGCATTCTCAACATCACGGGATTCAAGACGCCAGTCCCGAAAGATTATTTCTTCGGACAGCGCAAGCTGCCGATCGAGATTCGCGATCTCTACGGCCTGTTGATCGACGGCATGGAAGGCGCCGCCGGCGCCATCCATACGGGCGGCGACGGCAGCGGCGGCGTGGAAGGCAATTTGCCCACCCAGGAACCCCTCGCCCTCTATTCCGGCGTGGTGCGCGTCGACGCCAATGGCGAGGCCAAAGTATCGTTCGATCTGCCCGCCTTCAACGGCTCGGTGCGAATCATGGCCGCCGCCTGGTCCAAGACGAAAGTGGGCAGCGCCGAGGCCGAGGTGATCGTGCGCGATCCGGTCGTGGTCGCCGGCACCCTGCCCCGCTTCCTCAGCCTTGGCGACCATTCGCAGATGCATATCGACATCGACAATGTCGAAGGGGAAGCGGGCGACTACAAGCTCGATCTCGACATCCACGGCCCGCTCGTCGCGCAGGCCGACGCGATGAGCAAGACCGTCAAGCTCGACGCCCATCAGCGCGTGGCGGTGACGATCCCGGTCACGGCGGCGGGCATCGGAACCGCCAGCCTCGATCTGCGGCTTACCGGGCCGAAACTGGACGTGATGCAGCATTTCGCGCTCGGGATCACCGCCGGCGCGCCCGATCTCTACCGACGCACAATCCACAGCCTGCCCGCCAGCGCGAGCGAGACGATATCCAGCGATCTGCTCGCCCATTTCATTCCCGGCACGGGATCGATCTCGCTGTCGGCCTCGCCGTTCGGCGCCATCGACGCGCCCGCCCTGCTGCAATCCTTGGAGCGCTATCCCTATGGCTGTTCGGAACAGACCGTCAGCCGCGCCATGCCGCTGCTCTACGCCAATCGCCTCGCCTCGATCGAGCATCTGGCGATTGACCCCGATCTCGACGGACGCATCCGGCAATCGATCGACCGGGTGATGGACCGCCAGGATTCCAACGGCGCTTTCGGCCTATGGAAGGCTGGCGGCGACGACGACGATCTTTGGCTCGACGCTTTCGTGTCGGACTTCCTGACCCGCGCCCGCGAGCGCTCCTTCGCGGTGCCGCAACAGGGCTTCAACCAGGCGCTCGACCGGCTGCGCAACGAAGTCGTCAACGCCGCCGATCCTGGCGAGGGCGCCGGCGAGCCGCTCGCCTATGCGCTCTATGTCCTTGCCCGCAATGGACGCCCCGTCGTCAGCGATCTGCGTTATCTCGCCGACACCAAGCTTGCCGTCTTCAAGACGCCGCTCGCCCAGGCGCAGATCGCCGCCGCGCTCGCCATGCTGGGCGACCGGGCGCGGGCGGGCAAGATATTCGCCGCCGCGCTCGAAACCTTGCACGGCGAGCATGACAGCGGCTATTCCAGGCTCGACTATGGTTCGCGCCTGCGCGACGGCGCCGGGGTGCTCGCTTTGCTCGCCGAGGCCAATCTGGCGCCGGGAGAAATCGCCGACAATGCGATCAGCGATGCCGCGCAGATGGTCGAGCTGGCGCGCAACGAGCGCACCTACACAAGCACCCAGGAAAACAACTGGATGGTGCTGGCGGCTGAAGCTCTGGCGGAACATTCGACGGCGGGCCAGTTCACGCTCGACGGCAAAGCCCAGAGCGGCGCGATCTATCGCAAATGGAGCGGTTTCGGCCTCGACGGCACACTGGCGACGATCGTCAATACCGGCGCGACGCCCGCCATGGTCGTCACCACCACTTCGGGCAATCCGAGCGTGCCCGAGCCGGCGGCCGCGCAGGGCTACGAGTTGGAGCGCACCTTCTACAAACTGGACGGAACGAAATTCGAGGCCAAGAGCGTCACGCAGAACGATCGCTTCGTCATCGTGCTGAAAGTGACCGAGGCGGAGGCCAAATATGCGCGGCTGCTGCTTGTCGACCGTCTTCCGGCCGGCCTGGAGATCGACAATCCCAACCTGGTCGACGGCGGCGCCATCGAAGCCTTTTCCTGGCTTAACAAGGACGTCGACCCCGACCATACGGAATATCGCGACGATCGTTTCGTGGCGGCGTTCGACCGCCAGGAAAATCAAGCGGCCTTCTTCAGCGTCGCCTATGTCGTGCGCGCCGTCGCGCCGGGCAAATATGTCTATCCGCCGGCCACGGTGGAAGACATGTACCGGCCGGAGCGATTTGGACGCACCGCGTTCGGCGCCATTGAAGTGGTCGCAAAATGAACCGTGAGCGCCGTTGGTTCGCGATCGCCGGCGCGCTCATCTTCGCGCTCGCGCTGGCGATTCCGGCGGCCTGGTCGCAATATCTGCAGAATCTCGGACCGATCGACCTTGTCTCGGCGCGCCAGGCCTCGACCATCGTCGTCGACCGCGAGGGCCGGCTGTTGCGCGCCTTCACCCTGCCCGACGGACGCTGGCGCCTGCCGCTGGAGCTTGGCGAAGTCGATCCTCGCTATATCGCGATGCTGCTCGCCTATGAGGACGCGCGGTTCTATCAGCACAATGGCGTCGATTGGCGCGCCTTGACGCGCGCCGGCCTGCAACTGGCCGAGCGCGGACATATCGTCTCGGGCGGCTCGACGCTGACCATGCAGGTGGCGCGCTTGATCGAGCCGCGCGAGGAGCGCAGCCTCGCCGCCAAGCTGCGGCAGGTCGCCCGCGCCTGGCAGATCGAGCGCCAGGTCAGCAAGGAGAGCGTGCTCAATCGCTATCTCGCGCTCGCCCCGTTCGGCAGCAATCTGGAAGGCGTTCGCGCCGCCTCGCTCGCCTATTTCGGCAAGGAGCCGCGACGCCTGACGACTGGCGAGGCGGCGCTGCTGGTCGCCTTGCCGCAATCGCCCGAAGCGCGCCGGCCGGACCGCTTCGCCGACGCCGCCAAAGCGGCGCGCGACCGCGTGCTCGACCGGGCGGTCGAACGCGGCATCATCAAAGCCGAGGAGGCCGAGGCGGCAAAGCGGGAGATCGTCCCGACCGAGCGGCGCCCCTTCCCGCTGCTCGCCGCGCATGCCGCCGAGGAAGCGGTCGCCGCCGATCCGCAAGCCCATATTCTCAAACTCACCCTTGATGCGCGGCTGCAGGCCAAGCTGGAGGATCTCGCGCGCCAAAGCGCCGAGCGCCTCGGTCCCAAGCTGTCGGCGGCGATCATTGTGATCGACAATGCGAGCGGCGAAATCCGCGCCAGGGTCGGGGCGGCCGATTATCTCTCGAACGAGCGCGACGGCTCGCTCGACATGTCGCGGGCGCCCCGCTCGCCGGGCTCGGCGCTGAAACCCTTCATCTATGCGCTCGCTTTCGAGAGCGGCATCGCCCATCCCGAGACCGTCCTTTTCGACCGGCCGGCGCGCTATGGCGCCTATACCCCGGAAAATTTCGACCTCGGCTTCCAGGGCACCGTGACGGCGCGGCGCGCGCTGCAAATGTCGCTGAACTTGCCCGCGATCGAACTGCTGGCCGATATCGGCCCGGCGAGCTTTCTGGCGCGGCTGCATGGCGCCGGCGCCGCCATCACGCTGCCGAAGGACGCCCCGCCGGGCCTTGCCATCGGCCTTGGCGGGCTTGGCATTTCGCTGACCGATCTCGCGCGGCTCTATGTGGGACTGGCACGCGGCGGCGAAGCGCCGCCGCTCATCGAGCGTCTGGGCGAGAGCCCCGGCGCGATCGGGCCGCGCCGCGTCACCGATCCCGTTGCCGCCTTTTATGTCGAGGATATCCTGCGCGGCTCGCCGCCGCCCGCCAATTCCTTGAGCGGGCGCATCGCCTTCAAGACCGGCACGTCTTATGGCTTTCGCGACGCGCTGGCCGCCGGCTTCGACAAGGGCGCGACCATCGCCGTCTGGGTCGGCCGTCCCGACAATGCGCCGGTGCCGGGCCTCGTCGGGCGCCAGGTGGCCGCGCCGATCCTGTTCGACGCCTTTGCAAGGCTTGGGCGCGATATTGAACTGATCTCGGCGCCCAAAGGGGTCCTCAGGGCCGCGACCAGCGCCGATCTGCCGCCGCCTTTGCGGCATTTGCGCAAGGATGCGCCTAAGATCCTGTCCGCGACCGCGATCCCCTCGCTCAAGATCGCCTTTCCGCCCGATGGCGCGCGGGTCGATCTTGGCCTGGCCCAAGGGGTTGGCGACGCGCTGCTGTCGCTGAAGGCTTTGGGCGGCGCCCCGCCGCTCACCTGGTTCGTCAATGGCGCGCCGATAGGAGCGCCCGACGCGCGCCGCGAATCCGTCTGGCGCCCCGACGGCGCCGGCTTTGCCCGCGTTTCGGTGATGGACGCCAAGGGCGCGACCGATTCGATCCTGGTGCGGCTGGAATAGTTCGATTTTGAACCCGGCCGGCGGGCAGCCAAGGCGCTCGAGGCCTATGGCGTTTCCGGTCCAAACTTGGTATGACTTCTTGCTACCAGGATAGGAGCGGCATTATATGCCAGGAGTGGAGAAAATCAGCATTGCCTTGCCGGCCGACATGATCGGCATTGTGCGAGGCGCGGTGGCGGCCGGGGAATATGCTTCGACGAGCGAAGCGATCCGCGAGGCGCTACGCGATTGGACGCGCAAGCGGCGGAGGTTGGAACTCGAACTGAGCGAACTCCGCCAACTGATCCGCGAGGGCCTGGAGAGTGGGCCATCGATTCCCGCCGATCAATTATTTAATCGCCTCAAGGCCAAATACGCTGCAATGGACGAAGATCTGGCGGCAAGCTCCGAGTGAATATCTCCTTTTCGCCGCGCGCCGCGCGCGATCTCGAGGAGATCGGCGACTATATCGCGCGAGACAATCCCCTCCGCGCCGTGTCCTTCCTGAACGAGCTTCTGGAAACCTGCGGGAAAATTGCCGCCGCGCCGCTCAGCTTCGAGGCCAGGCCGGACATCGGTCCCAACATTCGCAGGACCGTGCCCGGGCGCTATCTTATCTTCTATACGGTTCAGCCGAGTGCTGTTCGGGTCGAGCGGATCCTGCACGGCGCCCGCAATTGGGTCGCACGATGTTTTAGCCTTCTGCAATGGGGCTCCACGCGCCCCGCCCCGTCGCCCCAAAGGGAGCAGCCTTCACCCAAAAGAGCAGACATGACGCATATTTGACGACGAAACGCGCCTGTCGCGATGTTTTTTTTGCAATCTCGGCCTGACATTTGAGGCCAAATCCGCTTTATTCGCGCCCTCATTGGCCGCTTCCCCTGGCTCGTTCCAAGGCTCCCATGTCTTCCGCAAAAGCCGAAGCGTCCCGCACGCTGACGGGCATCGCTTTGGCTACTTGCGGCTGGGCGGCGTTCAGCATGCAGGACGCCATCGTCAAATGGCTGGTGGTCAAGCTTCCGGTGCCGGAAGTGCTTTTTGCGCGCAGCGTGACGATCGTCGCGCTATCGAGCCTGGTGGCGCGCCGCGCCGATTTGCGCGCCATGCTGGAATGGCGCAATTTTACCGCGGTCGGCTCGCGCGCCGCGTTGATCCTCATCGCCTGGATCGCCTATTACAGCGCTTCGCGCTCGCTGCAACTGGCCGAACTCGTCACGCTCTATTTCGCCGCGCCCTTGTTCGTGGTGGCGATGTCCAACCCGGTGCTCGGCGAGATCGTCGGCCCCTGGCGATGGCTCGCGACGCTCATCGGCTTTGGCGGCGTGCTGATCGCCGCCGATCTTTCGACGGCGCCCGATATATGGCCGGCCATGCTGGCTTTGTTGGCGGCGTTCTGCTGGGCGATCACCACGATCCTGGCGCGCAGCCTCAGCCAGGCGGTCAGCACGGCGGCGCTGATGGTCGGCAGCAATCTCGTCTTTGTCGTCGCCTGCGGCGTTCTAGCGCCCTTCGCCTTCGTGTGGCCCGACGCGTTCAGCTTTGAACTGATCGTCGCGCTTGGCCTGGTCGGCAGCCTCGGCCAATATCTACTTTTCGAGGGGTTGCGCCGCGCGCCGGCCTCGGCCATAGCGCCCTTTGAATATTCCTCGCTCGCCTGGGCGATCCTGTGGGGCTGGACGATATTCGGCGACTTGCCAACCCGTCACGTGCTGATCGGCTCGACGATCATTTTGTGCAGCGGCCTGTTCATGCTGTTGATCGAGGGTCGCCGCCATGTCTTGGCGGCGCGCGCATGATCGCGCGATCGGCTTTGCGCTCCCGCAAACTTTACGGGCGCCCGGCCATCCACTAACTTGGGCCCAAGATGGAAGGACTGCCAATGGTCGCGCGCAGCAGCGCAACGAGAAGCGCGCAGGCGATCTGTTTCCTGTCGTCGGGAGCCCCGGAAGCCAACGAGGCGTTGGAGCGCCTCGTGGCGCGTTACGGCAATTGCGAACCCGCCAAAGCCGACGTGATCGTCGCGCTTGGCGGCGACGGCCTGATGCTGCAGACCTTGCATCAAATGATGGACGCGCCCAAGCCTATCTACGGCATGAATCGCGGATCCGTTGGATTCCTGATGAACAAGTTCCAGGATCGCGGTCTTCGCAAGAGGCTGGAAACCGCCCGTCCCTCGATCATCCACCCGCTCGTCATGCGCGCAACCGATTCCAAAGGCGCGATCCGGACGGCGCGAGCCATCAACGAAGTCTCGCTACTGAGGCAAACCTATCAGGCCGCCAAATTGCGCATCAGCGTCGACGGCGAAGGGCGGCTCGACGAACTGATCGCCGATGGCGTGCTGCTGGCGACGCCCGCCGGCTCCACCGCCTATAATCTTTCGGTCAACGGGCCTATTCTGCCGCTGGACGCGCCGCTGATGGCTTTGACGCCCATCTCCGCCTTCCGCCCGCGCCGGTGGCCCGGCGCGCTATTGCCGGACCGCGCAAGCGTCTCCATCGAAGTGCTGGAGGCGGAGAAGCGGCCCGTCGCGGCGGTCGCCGATCATATCGAAATCAGACGCGTCGCGCGGGTCGACGTCTCGATGGACCACAAGACTTCGCTGGTGCTGCTGCATGACCCCGGCCATTCGCTCGACGAGCGCATATTGCGCGAGCAATTCGGTTATTGAGGAAGTTGATGGCCCCGCAAGTCACAATTCTTAGCGAGAAGCTGCTCGCCGACGGCCGCTTCAAGCTGACCTCGACAAGCGTCGAGGTCACCGAGGCGGACGGCGCCGCCCGCCGCCTGCAATTCGAAATCTACCATCACAAAGGCGCCGCCGCGGTGCTGCTCTACGATCCCGAGCGAAGCAACGTCCTGCTGGTTCGGCAATTTCGCCTCGGCGGGTTTCTGGAGGGCGCCGCGCAGCCGATGATCGAGGCCTGCGCCGGCATGCTCGACGGCGAGGAGCCGGAGGCCGCCATTATCCGCGAAACGATGGAGGAGACGGGGGTTGCGATCGCCGGGGCGCGTCGCGTCTTCGACGCTTTCGCAAGTCCTGGCGCGACCACGGAAAAGATCGCGTGTTTCGTGGCTCCTTACGGCCCGGCAAACCGGCTGGGCGCGGGAGGCGGCGTCGATGCGGACGAGCGCATCGAGATCATCGAGCCTTCGCTCGAGGAAGCCCTCGCCATGATCGAGCGCGGCGATATCTGCGACGCCAAGACGATCGCTTTGCTCTACTATGCCGAGGCGAGCGGGCTGATGACCAAGCGATGAAACGCCGCTCCATCGATTTGCCGCGATGACCGGACAAAAAGTCGTGTAGGATAGGGTCCGGTTCGGCGGCGCTCCGCGATTCCCGCTTTGTCCGCTCCCCCCCGCCAAGGAAACGCCATGCTGCTTGGACCTCTCGCGCTCGCCTTCGCCGCCGCTTTCAGCGGCGCGGCGCTCTATATCAACCTGGTCGAGCAACCGGCGCGCCTCGCGCTCGACGACAACGGACTGCTCTCGGAATGGCGTCCAAGCGACCGGCGCGGCTTTGCCATGTTGGCGACCCTGGCGTTGGTAGCCGCCGTGCTCGGCCTGGCGACCTATTTCGAGACGCAGGACGTGCGCTGGCTGATCGGCGCCCTCATCGTGATTGCGAGCTGGCCCTACACATTCTTCGCCATGGTGCCGATGAACAACCGAATCCTGGCCGTATCGGCGAGCGAACCCGCCGCCGCTCGCGAGCTGGTGCGCACCTGGGGTCTGCTGGAATACGGCCATACGGCGATCGGCATCGTCGCCTGCGCGGCGTTCCTATGGGCTCTATGAAAGCGCAAGACTTTGCAAAGCGTCAGGCGGCCTCCGCCAGCGCGGCGATGCGGTCGAGCGGCAGTTCGACGGGCGGCGCCTCGATCTGAATGTCTGACGGCCCCTCGATAGCGATCAGCAATGGCGCTTGGGCCGCCTCCCCGTCCAGGAATTCAGCCTCGAGGCGCACAAGCAGCGCCGGCGCGGGATCGGCGGCAAAGTCGCGGGCCTCCTGCCGCGCGGCCTCCGTCTCGAAGCGGCGCAGCAGCGACATGAGTTTGTCGAGTTGGGGCGAGGCGCTCCTCTCGCAGGCGGCGATGACGCGCGCGGTCACGGCCCAGGAGATCTGATCCCCGCGCGCAATCGCGACTTCATCCAGCGCGCTCAGGGCGGCGCGAAAGACCGGTAGAAAATGAGCCGGCAAGCCGGTCTTGCCGTAAAGGGCGGCAAATCCCGCGCTGCGCGGCTCGCCGACGAAACCGGCGATGCGGGCGGCCGCCAGACCCGAAAGCTCAGCCAAAGCCTGCTCGAACAGCGCGCGATTACCCGACAGAAGGGCGCGCAACAGAAGCGCGATCGTCAGGCCGCCATTCTCGCGCAAGTGATGCACGAAATCGGGCATCTCGCCGGCATGGCTCAGGTTTGCGACGCAGACGGCGCCTTGCTCGCTCGACTCCCGCGCGATGCGCTCGGCCCGCTCGGCGCTGAGCCAATCGCAACCGGCCACGAAATGCGACAGGGCCTTGGCGGTCGCCGCGACGAGATCGCAACGCAGCGTCGAGGGCAGCCACGGGCGCATCAGCAACGCTTCGCGCAACTCCCCGTCCTCACCAAAACGCTCGACGATGCGGCGCAGAACGCCTTGGCTGAGATCGGCGTCGAGATTGCCCGCCAGCGCGATCACCGCCTCTCGCTGGCCGATTTCGGCAAGCGCGGCGGCGACGCTGACGCTGAGGCGCGGGCGGCGCGCCAGCGCCGTCTGCGCGCGCCCGTCGCCGATCGCCGCGCAATCGACGAGTTCCGCGTCGGTCAGAACGGGCGAGCGCGCCAGCACGACCGCCGAAACTTCGGACTGGTCGCCGGCAAGCGCCAGAATGATATGATGGGGCGCGTCATGGGCGCCGGCCAAGGCCTCCGCCAAGGCGCGCCGCACAAGCGCGGATTGGTCGTCAAGCAACAAGGTAAGGCCGATGGCGACCTCGCGGCGCAGTTCCGCGCCAAGTTCGGAATAGAGATAGGCGCGCGCCAAGGCGCTCGCCGCCTCCGCCCGCCCGCCCGCATCCGCCCGTTGCGCCCAACTGAGAAAGCGCCGCACGACGGTCGGCTCGTCCACGGCCTGCAAAGCCGATTGCTCGACGGCGGAGACCCTCCTATTCATAGCCCATCCTCTGGCCCCGCAATCGAATTTCTCGCCACGCAGCTTGCGGCCTTATGGTAAATGAGCGCTTAAGAGCGCGCGGCGAGGTGCCGATTGGAGCGCGAAAATGGTCGATTCCCCATCCCCTCATCCCCGCGGCGGCCTTTATTTCGAGGATTTCGCCGTCGGCCGGGTTTTCGCGCATCGACTGACCCGCACCGTCACGCAGATGGACAATATGCTGTTTTCGAACATGACGCTCAATCCGCAGCCCCTGCATATCGACGCCCATTTCTGCGCCACCGAGACCGAATGGGGCCGGCCGCTGATGAATTCCCTGTTCACGCTCGGCCTGATGATCGGCATTTCGGTCAACGATACGACGGTCGGCACGACGATCGCCAATCTGGGCATGACCGACGTGCGCTTTCCCGCGCCCTTGTTCGAAGGCGACACACTGCGCGCGACGACCGAAGTTCTTTCCGTTCGGGAATCGAAATCGCGCGCCGACGCCGGCATTGTCGAATTCCTGCACCGCGCGTTCAAGCAGGACGGCGTCATGGTCGCCGAATGCCGCCGTAGCGCCTTCATGCGCCGCCGGCCCGCCGCCGCGGCGCTGCAGGCCTAGCCGGTGCGCTCGGCATTGTTCGTTCCCGGCGGCGACGAAAAAAAGCTCGCCAAGGCGCTATCGAGCGGCGCCGACGCGCTGATCGTCGATCTGGAGGATTCGGTCGCCCATTCCACCAAGGAGCGCGCACGCCGCATCGCGGCGGAGTTCTTGAGCGCCGCCGCTTCGCAGGATTCGCGGCCTCGCCTTATCCTGCGCGTCAATCCGCTCGACAGCGGCCTGACGGAGGCCGATCTCGACGCGGTCATGCCGTCGGCGCCCGAATGCATTCTATTGCCCAAGAGCCTTGGCGGGGCGAGCGTACAGCATCTCGGCGTAAAGCTCGCCGTGCGCGAGGCCTGTTTCGGGCTGGCCGACGGCGCCACAAGGATCATCGCCATAGCGACGGAGAGCGCGCGGGCGCTGTTTGGCATGGAGAGCTATTGCGGATGCAGCGCGCGGCTCGCCGGCCTTGCCTGGGGCGGCGAAGACCTTTCGGCCGATCTCGGCGCCGAGAGCAATCGTGTCCCCGATGGCGCTTACGCGGACCCCTATCGGCTGGCGCGCAGCCTGACGCTGCTGGGCGCGACGGCGGCGGGCGTGATGCCGATCGACACGGTATTCACCAATTTTCGCGACCATGACGGCCTTCGCGCCGAGGCGATCGCCGCCCGACGCGACGGATTTTGGGCCAAAATGGCGATCCATCCAGGGCAAGTCCAGATCATCAACGAGGTCTTCACGCCGACGCCCGAAGCGATCGCGCGGGCGCATGCGATCCTCGCCGCCTTCGCGGCCGCGCCCGGCGCCGGCGTCGTCGCGCTCGATGGCGAAATGCTGGACCGGCCGCATCAGTTGCGCGCCGAACGAATCCTTGCGCGCGTCAAGGCGCAATCCATCTGATGCAGCCCGAGATAAGCCCGGCCAGCGCGCCTTTGCGGCCGACCGGGCGCGATCTCAATCCCAGCTTATCGTGTCGTCATGGATATAGAGGTGGTTGACCTTGCAATAGTCGACCGGCGCGTCGAACTTGCTGCCGTCGGCAAAATGGATTTGCGTGCGAACGGTGCAATCGCCCTTGCTCGTGCCAAAATCCATGTTGAACGTGTCGCCCGGCTCGATCCGATCGGAAATCCAATTGGAGCTCCATTCGTCGTTTTCCTGCGTCCTGAACTCCAACGCCGCCGTCTTGGACTGATTAACGACTTTGAATTTCCAATGGTCTCCCGCGACGGCAAGAGAGCCCAACATCAAGGACGCCGCCAACGCCGCCCCGATTCGCAACGCGAACATTCCAGCTTTCATTTCCCCCTCCACCAGGCTCAAGGCCGCGCCCCAACGAGTTGAGGGGACCAAGCGCAGAGCTAAACGAAGACTAATCGACTTCATTTTGGAGCGATAGCAACCGGCGGCGTCAATCTTGTCGCACCCCGCCGGATGGGTCCGCCGCTTGAAATCAGTCACCCGCCGCCAGGCGGCCGCGCGAGCGTGAAAAGCTTGTCGACCACGGCATAATCTTGATAGCCGCAGCGAGCGAGCGATTGGGCGGCGGCGGTGTCGAAAACGCCGTCGCGAATGAAGCGGTCGTCGATATGAAAGGCTACGACCTCGCCAAGCACCAGATAATTGTCGAGCGGTTCGCCGCGCAGATTGGTCAGCGTAACGATCTCGGTAACCTTGCATTCCATCGCGGCATGGCTCTCGGCGACGCGCGGCGCGCCGACCAGCCGGCACGCCGCCATCGTCAGGCCGGCATGGGCAAACTCGCTTTGGCCGCGCGGCAAAGGCGCCGAACTCTGGCTCATGGGATGCAGCAAATCCAGGGTGGCGAGATTGACCACGAACTCGCCGCTGTCGCGCGCGAAAGCCGCCGAATCCTTGGCGCCTTCGCTGGAAAAGCCGACGACCGGCGGGGTCGATGAAAAAGCGTTGAAGAAACTATAGGGCGCCAGATTGATGTGGCCGTCCCGGCTCCGCGTCGAAATCCATCCGATCGGCCGCGGGGCGACGATCGCCTTGAAAGGATCGCGCGGCAGCAGACTTTTGTCGCGCTGGCGGGTCTCGTAGAACAACAAGCTCTCCCTGGAGATCGGAGCGGGCCGTTCAGGCGTCGAACCGGGAAACAATATCGGCCAGCGCGGGGCGCGGCCGATCCTCGCTGATCATGTTAGGCCGGCCAATATGCACGAAGCCGGCGATTTTCTCATCCGCCGCAACCCCAATCGCCTCGCAAAACCGGCGGTCATAGGCGCACCATTCCGTCAGCCATGCCGTGACATAACCCATCGAATTGGCGGCGATCACAAGATTCATGCAGGCGGCGCCGGCCGACAATACCTGCTCCCATTCGGGAATCTTGACGTGCGGGCCCGCGCGCGAGATCACGCCGACGATCAGCGGCGCCCGGGAAAAGCGCGTCAGCTCGGCCTGTCGGCGCGATTGAGAGATCGTGGGGTCGTCGCTCTCCAGGATCCTCGCGGCGATCGCGCCCGCCCTGTCGCGAGCGGCGCCCTCGAAAACCAGGAAGCGCCAGGGCGTCAGCTTGCCATGGTCGGGCACGCGGGAGGCGACGGTCAGCAAAGCGTCGATTTCTTGCCCGCTCGGTCCCGGGCCGGCCATCCCCTGGGGCGGCAGCGAGCGACGGCGGCGCAGCAATTCGATCGTCTCGTTCATCAGCATCCCGATTTACTCTATGGCAGCCCGGCAGGCGGCGCCCTTTCGACCCGTTCCTTGGCTGGTCTTGAGCGCTCTGTAAACCGTCATCAAACCGCCTGTTTGTCTCTCCAGGAGACGCGCACGCCTTCCCGAGCGGCCGGCGTCATTGACGGGCGCGGAGGATCGCGGCAAGGCAGGACGGCGATGCGGATTTTTGTTCGACCCTTGGTTTTCGCCTTTTTGGCCTGCGCGGGCGCCCTGGCGCCGGCGATTGTCCATGGCGATCCCGGCAAGGCGACCTTGCGCCTCTCGGCCGTGCTGGGCGAAGCGGGCGCGCCCTTGCAGGCCGGTTTGCATTGGCGGCTATTCAACGAGCGCGCCGAGGCCGACGGCTCGCGCGCTATTGTCGCCGAATCGGAAGCGGCCCAGCCTGTTCTTTCCGTGACGCCGGGCGATTATGTCGTTCATCTCGCCTTTGGGCTGGCGAGCGCGACCAAGCGGATCAGCGTCGGCGATTACGAGTCGAGCGAACGCCTCACCCTCAACGCCGGCGCCCTGAGGATCATCGGCACCCGAGGCGATGCGCCGATCGATCCCAATCGCCTGTCGCTCGCCATCTACGTTCCCGGGCGCAACAATCCGGAAGCCAAACTCGTCTATTCCAAGGCCAAGGCGGGCGATCTCCTGGGATTGCCGGAGGGGGCCTATCACATCGTCTCGACCTATCTCGATTCGGTCGGCGTCGGCTCGCTTGGCGTCGGCAAGGCGGGCGGCGGCGCCCCGAACAGCGCCGTGGCGACCAATTCGATCGTGGCGGCCGATATCAAGGTGCCCGCGGGCAAGATCCTCGACGTGAACTTGCGCCACCGCTATGCGACCTTGACGCTGAAGCTCGTCAATACGGCCGGCGCCGAGGCGCTCGCCAACACCAATTTCACCATCCTGACGCCGGGCGGCGACCTCATTCGCGAATTGATCGGCGCCTTTCCCTCGCTGGTGCTGGCCGAGGGGGAATATGTCGTGATCGCCCGTCACGACGCCAAGACCTATCAATCCACGTTCCAGGTGCAATCGGCCCTCGACCGCGACGTGGAAGTTATTGCACAATAGGGCGTCGATCTTATCGCGCGGTCCGCCGCCGCGGCGGCAAAGTCAAAGACGGCCATTGGATAAGAGGAAGCCGATTTCCATGCAGACCTTCTTCGTCGAAATAAAATGCGCGCTCGGGCGCACCTATGAGGTGGCGAGCGCGCTCGCGGAGGCGGAGATCGCATCGGAAATCTATTCGATCGCCGGCGATTTCGACATTCTCGCCAAATTCTACGTGGAGCGCGAAGTGGATATCGGCCATTTCGTCGGCCAGAAGGTGCAGATTATTCCCGGCATCGTCGACACCCGCACCATCATCACCTTCAAGGCTTTCTAGTCGCGCCGTCTCGCAGCGCCAGACTGTCTGGGGCGCGCCGGCGGTCCTCGCCATTCGTCCGAAAGGGTTTCCATGCGGATTGTCGCGCTTCTCGCCTTCTTTCTTGTCGCCCAAGCCGCCGACGCGCAGGATGGGCCTTTTCTGTTCGACGTGTTGCTGAAGCCCGCCTATCGCGCCGGATGGGAGAAGCTGATGAAGAACATGCAGTCGCCCCCGGACTGGCTCGCGCAATTCGCCAGGAATTTCGACGGCGTTGCGGCGCCGATGAAGCCGTCGACGATCGAGGGCAAGGCTTATGAGCTCTATTTCGTCTGCAAGCCGCATGATTGCGCGGCCAAGAAATTCGAAGTGATGTTCGAGGTTGCTTCGAAACGCGCTTATGGCGTCCTTGGCGACAATGGCGCCGCGCTAACCTTCTACGGCGATCCGACGCCCCCGATGCAGGAAGCGTTGGTCAGTGCGCTGAACGGATAGACGGCTCGCGCGCCCTCATCCCTCCGGCGCGCAACAATCCACATAAGAATGAGCGGCGCCGGAGGCGTCGATGAGATCATAGGCGCCGTCCGCCCTCGCCTCGGCGTAGCCCGGTCCGATCGGGATCTTTCCATACGCGCCGGGGATATCCAGCACATAAGTGGGTTGCGCGAGGCCCGAGAGCCGGCCGCGCAATTGCCGCATCAGCGCCTGTCCCTGCGCGATCGTGGTGCGAAAATGCGCGCCGCCCGGCGCGAGATCGCCGTGGTGGAGATAGTAAGGCTTGACGCGCGTCTCGACAAAAGCGCGCATCAGCGCCGCGAGCGCGTCGGCATTGTCATTGACGCCCTTGAGCAGCACGCTCTGGCTGACCATCGCAATGCCGCGATCGATCAGCCGCTTGCAGGCGGCGCGGGCGGCGGGCGTCAATTCTCGGGCGTGGTTGGCGTGCAGCGCGACATAGACGGTCTTGTCATGGCCGCCGGCCAGGGCCTCGGCCATCGCCTGCGTCACGCGCTCGGGCGCCGCCACGGGCAGGCGGGTGTGCCATCGCAAGATTTTCACATGCGGGATCGCGGCGATCGCCCGGGTCGCCTGCGCCAGCCGGCGCGGCGAGAGCGTCAGCGGATCGCCGCCCGTCAGCACGACTTCCCAAATCTCCTCATGGGCGCGAATGTAATCCAGCGCCGCTTCCAGTTCCCCCTCGGTCAGACCGGCCTCGCCCGGCCCCACGCTCTCGCGCCGAAAGCAGAAGCGGCAATAGACGGCGCAGACCGAGACGAGCTTCAACAGCGCGCGGTCGGGATAGCGATGCACAAGCCCCTTGACCGGGCTCTTGAGGTCGTCGCCGATCGGGTCGACAAGCTCGGCGGGGCGCCAGTCGAGTTCGCGGCCATCGGGGACGAATTGCCGGGCGATCGGATCGGCGGGATCGGCAGGGTCGATCAGCGCCGCCAAAGCCGGCGGAATCGCGATCGCATAGCGGGCGCCGACCGCGGCAAGTTCAGCCTCGCGCGCGGCGTCGGCCAGCCCAGCCTCGATAAGGTCGGCCGGCGATTTCAGAGTGCGGGCGGGCGCGCCGCCGTCCAGAAAATCTATTGTCTGCGCCTTCAGCAAAGGCTCGTCCCTCGATGGTTGGTGCGGACGGCGGGGGTCGAACCCGCATAGCCAAAAGGCCGAGGGATTTTAAGTCCCTTGCGTCTACCAGTTTCGCCACGTCCGCTTAAGCCGACCTTGTGTCATAGATTGCGGGCGATTTGAACGGCCTCTCGCCCGGGCGGGTTGGAATGTCTGGAAAATACTTCTCTAAAACAGAAATTGGCGCGGACTACAAAATTTACGGACCGGATAAGATTCCGAGCCATTTGAATGGCGAACCGCCCCTACCCTTCCGTCGCCTTGGCGATCGGCGGCTGGAAGGTCAGCCCCATGTCCCAGGGGAAATAGATCCAGGTGTCCTGCGAGACTTCGGTGACGAACGTGTCGACCATCGGGCGGCCGAGCGGCTTGGCGTAGACGGTGGCGAAATGGGCGTTGGGGAGCATTTCGCGCACGATGCACGCGGTCGCGCCGGTGTCGACGAGATCGTCGATGACGAGGACGCGCGAGCCGTCGGCCATTTTGAGCACGTCGGGCGAAATGCCCTTGAGCACCTGAAGCCCGCCTTGCGTCTTGTAATCGTGATACGAGGCGATGCAGACGGTCTCGATGATGCGGGCGCCGAGCTCGCGCGCGACGATCGCCGCCGGCACCAGCCCGCCGCGCGTCACCGTGACGATCGCCTCGAAGGGCCCGACGCCGGCGAGGCGCCAGGCGAGCGCGCGCGCATCGCGGTGAAACTGATCCCAGGAGACGGGAAAGGCCTTTTGCTGCGGTTCAGTCATGGCGGCTCCGTTCGGCGCTGCTGGGAAGGCGCCTTGATATCAAGCGGCGCCGTCGCCCGCGAGAGGGCGCGGGCTTCGTCAACAGGCATTACAGCGGCTTGTCCGGCTCGCCGAAAGTCTTCAGCATCGCCAGAACCGCCTCGCGCGCGGCGGCGATTTTGGCGCCGTCCTTGCCGCGCACGACGATCTGGTTGCGAAAGCGCCCGTCGAGAAAGGCGGGATAGGAGCCGATCGAAACGCCGGAATGGGCGGCGGCGACCTCGCCGAGCGCCGTCCCGTAGCGCCCTTCGGGAAGGCCGCCCGCCTCGATCGTCTCGGCAATCATCTTTTCGCCGGTCTCGAGCTTGGCGGCGGCAAAATCGAGCATGGCCTGCATGATATTGGGCACGCCCGCCATCACGATCACATTGCCGAGCCGAAATCCCGGCGCCTTGGAGATCGGGTTTTCGACGAGATCGGCGCCCACGGGAATGCGCGCCATGCGCCGCCGCGCGGCGGTGAGATCGCCCGGCAGATAGCGCTCCATCATCATGGCGAGCGCGCGCGGGTCCTCTTGGATGGCGACGCCGAAGGCCTTGGCGACCGCATCCGCCGTGATGTCGTCATGGGTCGGGCCGATGCCGCCGGTGGTGAAGACATAGGTGTAGCGCTGGCGCAAGGCGTTGAGCGCAGCGACGATCTCGTCCTCGATATCGGGCACGACGCGCGCCTCGCGCAGCTCGATGCCGATATTGGTGAGATATTCCGCGATATAGCCGACGTTGCGGTCCTTGGTGCGGCCCGAAAGGATTTCGTCGCCAATGACCAGAACGGCGGCGGTGACAAGGGCGCCTTTTTCACTCATCTTGCGATCGTCCCTTCAGATCTCTCATAGGCCACATTTTCATTGGTGCGCAGGATTTCCCGGTAGCCCAGCGCGCGCAGTCTTTGCTCCAGCCCGGCGCCGACGCCAAGGAACGAGAACTCCATGATGATGAGGAGCGGCCAAAGCGCGGGCGGCGCGGCGCGAAAGAACGGGTCGAGCACGAGATCCTCGGCGCCTTCGATGTCGAGCTTGATCGCATCGAGCCGCTGATAGCCTTCCTCGGCCAGCAGCGACAATAGGGTCTTGGCCGGCACGCGCAATTGCGCGGCGCGCGCGTCGGCGCTGACCACCCGCACCGAGGTCTCGCCGCGATTGCCCGCGTTGACGAACAGCGTGATTTCGCCGTCGCGATCGGCCAAAGCGCAGGAGACGGCTTTGACATTGGCAAAACCATTCTGGCCGATATTGTAGACGAGGCGCTCGAAAATCTCAGGCAGCGGCTCCACCGCCAGAATGCGCGCCCGGGCGCCGCCATGGGCCGCGACGAACAAGGCATAACCGCCGACGCTCGCGCCGACATCGAGGAACACGAAATCGCCGCTCAGGCGCCGCGCCAGCAAGGCGCGCTCGTCGGGATCGAAATATTGCGGCGTGAACAGAAGACGCTTTTCGGCGACGTTATTGTAGGGATAAAGGCGCATTTTCGCGCCCATCGACTCGATATCGATGGGCCGCCCGCCCAGCGACTTGATCGCCATCGAGCGAAGAAAAAACGCAATCCGCTTGCCGAACCAGCCGCGCGAGCAAAGGCGGGTCACGCGCAGGATCATCGCGCAAAGACCCCTTGGCGCATAAATCCCATAGGGCGACGGATCGACGGCTTCGGGCATCAGGCTCGCAACGCAGGCTCGGGGCGAATCGCCCTGAAACGCAATAGCACGCGCGAGCGCAGAGGCCAGCGTAGGATCAGCTTATGGCGTTTTCAAGCAGAGGCGGCGGAAAGCTGGAGCCGCGCTTCAACGCGCCGAAACGGCGGCCAGAGCGCTTACCGCCGCCTCGATAAGCCTCTCGCGTTCGGCCCTGACCGCGGCCCCGCGCTTGCCAAGCAGCGCGACGACTTCGGCCAGAGCGCTCGATGGCGTCCCCGCCTCGAAGGGAGGCTCGGGCGCATATTCGAGCTGGAGCTGGATCGCCTGCGCCGTCTCCAGTCCGGCAAGCTCGGCCACCAGCGCCAGCGCGAAGTCGATGCCGGCCGTGACGCCCCCGCCCGTCATCAGGGCGCCGTCGCGCACGACGCGCGCCTGTGTTGGGATTGCGCCAAACGCGGCCAGCAGATCATGCGAGGCCCAAGGGGTCGTCGCGCGCTTGCCGCTGATGAGGCCGGCCGCCCCGAGCACCAGCGCGCCGGTGCAGACGGAGGTCACGAAACGGGCGGTCGCCGCCTGCCGCCGCAGAAAGTCCAGGACCTCTTCGTCGACCAGCAACGGATTGACTCCAACCCCGCCGGGCACGCACACGACATCGAGTTGCGGGCAATCCTCGAAAGTCGAGTTGGGCTCCAGCCGCAACCCGGTCGAGGAGACCACGGATTCGCGGCTCTTCCAGATCAGGCGCACGCGCGCTTGCGGCCAGGACGCAAAGACCTCGTAAGGCCCCGTCAGGTCGAGTTGCTGCACATTGGGGAAAACAAGAAGACCGATCTCGACAGGCATGAGCTTTTCCTTGAGAGCTCGGAAATGGACGGCTTGCTCAGCTTAGCCGATTTCGCCCTGCGCCGCAGCCGCCCCCGACCCTTGGATTACCGCGACCGCTTTTCGCGCTGACTTAAGCGAACTCCGTCTTGCCAACGAGGCGGCGCGTATTAGATTGGGCCAGTCGTTGGGCGTTTCCAGCCCGCGGGTTCTTACGGTATTTTCAATGACCTTCGTCGATTCAACGCAACTGCAAAGCCGCAAGAGCGGCCATATCAAACTGCACGGCCCCGAGGATTTTGTGGGCATGCGCAAGGCCGGCGCGCTGACCGCCGAGGCGCTCGATCTCTTGGCCGAGCGGGTGCGCCCGGGGGTCACGACGGGGGCGCTCGACAAATTCGCGTTGGAATTTGCCAGGGATAACAACGCCTATCCCGCGCCGCTGCATTATCGCGGCTATCGCAAATCGATCTGCACCTCGATCAATCATGTCGTCTGCCACGGCATTCCCGACGACAAGCCGCTGCGCGAGGGCGATATTCTCAACATCGACGTGACGCTGATCGTCGAGGGATGGCATGGCGATTCCAGCCGCATGTATGTGGCGGGCGAGGCGCCCCGGCGCGCCCAGCGCCTTATCGACGTCACCTACGAGGCGCTGATGCGCGGCATTGCGGCGGTCAAGCCGGGCGCGACGACCGGCGATATCGGCGCGGCGATCCAGAGCTATGCCGAGCCCGAGCGCTGCTCGGTGGTGCGCGATTTTTGCGGCCACGGCCTTGGCCGGCTGTTCCACGACGAGCCCAATATCCTGCATTACGGGCGCCCCGGCGAGGGCATACCCTTGCGCCCCGGCATGTTTTTCACGATCGAGCCGATGATCAACCTCGGCCTGCCGGGCGTCAAAGTGCTGTCGGACGGCTGGACGGCGGTGACGCGCGACCGCTCCCTGTCGGCGCAGTTCGAGCACACCGTCGGCGTCACGCCGACCGGCGTCGAGATTTTCACTTTGTCGCCCCGAGGCTGGGATCGGCCGCCCTATCCCAAATGAGCCAAGAGCCGATTATTGCCGCACCGCCATGGCCAATTCCGACCGCGAGGAATTCCGCATCCTGTTCCTCGACAAGCGCAACGGCCTCATCGCCGACGAATTGCAGGGCGCCGGCACCGTCGATCACGCCCCCGTCTATCCGCGCGAGGTGGTGCGCCGCGCGCTGGAACTGTCGGCCACCGCCCTCATCCTCGTCCATAACCACCCCTCCGGCGATCCGACGCCCTCCAGCGCCGACGTGCGGACCACCGCCGAAATCCTGGCGATCGCGCTGCCTTTGGGCCTCGCCACCCACGACCACCTCATCGTCGGGCGGCACGGCCACGCCTCGCTGCGGGCGCTGAAACTGATCTGAGGCGGCGCCTCAGTGCAGCAGCATTTCCGCGCCGATATTGCGGATTTCGGCCGGCTGGATGAGGCGGGCATGGGCGACGCGCACCGAATGCAGCGGCCCGTCGAGCCGCTCGCGCCAGAAGTCGAGGAACTTCATCAGCACGGGAAATTTCGGAGCCAGATCATAGTCTTGCCAGAGATAGGTCTGCAGCAAAGCGGGATGATCGGGCAGCCGGTAGAGGATTTCGGCCGTCGTGAGGCTGAACCCTTCAAGCTGACGCACGAAGTCTGGGGAAGCGACGACACGAGCCATAGTGCGAACCTCCTTGCCTTGGAGTCGGCCGCCACGCCCGCATTCGCCGGACCTGCCGCCGCCGAGAAGTCCATTGCACGCTCGAAAGGTTAATCAGGCGTTAACCACGACGGACGGGCATGCGCTCTGGCGTAGCAATTCACGGGCCATGGGCCCGGTTGTAGGTCGGCGAGGGAAAGCGGCGCCGGCGATTTGGGAAAGCCTTGGAAGACGCGCGGCGGCGAGATTCGGGCATTTAGGTTGGCGATAAAATATCAATGATTTCAATGAGGCTCCTTCGGACCTCCAAATTTTTTCCAAACTTTTTCCAAACATTTCCTTGAGGCGATCGTTTGAAATCAATGGCTTAAGGTCGAAAAAGCTTGGAAAACGCGTTTTTCCGGGAAATCTCCGCTCAACCTGCTCGCCAATCCTGTCTCCGCGCCTTTCGTCGGCGCTTGACCCGGCTTGGCGGCAAGATCGAACGCCCGGAAAGGATGCAGCGGAAAAGCTGGAATGTCCAGGAAATGTTTCTGTGAAACAGAAAGTAATGGGCGAGCGGGAGGCGCCCTTATCGGGGCCACACCGCCGCGACGCCGTCAAGCGGCTGCGCCGCTCCTACGCTTCGCTTCGGCGCCTTCGGCGTGACTGCGTCTCAGCGGCGCGGCTTTTTGCTACCCATGTCCTTTTGGTGAGCGATCGCGGCCCATGGGCCGCATCGCGCACCAAAAGAACATGGTAAGCTAAAGGCCATCGGCGAGCGGAGCCGTCAGGGCTCGCGAAGCGACCGCCGAAGGCGGCTTGGCCTTGACGGCGATCACGCCAATGGCAGCGCGAAACAGCACGACATTAGCGCGTCCGGAGCGGCTTTTGGCGCTTAAACGAGCCTTCGCTGCACGAAAAGAACCCGGATTCGCACGGAAAAAGCACGGGCAAAACGGGGGGTCTGGGGCGCTTCCCGAAAAAGGGTATATAAAGATATATACATTTCTTTATATAACGGCGATCGCGTTACCGCATCAAACAGGACAGGGCTTCCTAAAGGGGAGCTATTTTTGATATCAATCTGCGATTGAACGCTTCAACCAAACCTCATGACCCAGCGATCGCGCCGGCCTCGCCGGCCGGCCCGACCCGTTCATTCGTCGAAAAGACGGACTGGGAACGTTTGCGCGCCATGAGCGACGAAGAGGTCACCGCCGCCGCGCTGGCCGACCCCGACGCGCGTCCTATGACGCCTGAACAGCTTGAAAACGCTAAGCGAATACCTCGCATCCGGACTTTGCGCCGCGCGCTGAAACTGACCCAGGAAGAATTTGCCGCGCGCCATCATATTCCTGTCGGAACGCTGAGAGATTGGGAACACGGTCGCTCCGAGCCGGATCAACCGGCGCGCGCTTACCTCACCGTCATTGCCGCTGATCCCGAAGGCGTGTCCTCCAGCCTCGCCGCTTCTCATCGCCGATTGGCGTAGCTGGCAGCAAGCTTCGAACGCGGAGCGACGGGCGTACAGTGCCGGCAAGAAACTGTCCCGCCGCATTCGGCTCGCCCGGCCGGATCGCAAGCCGCGAACGTTGCGAGCCCGTTGAAACAATGCAATGCGTATCCTGTCCCCGTAAATCCTGTCGCCGTAAATCCCAGTTTCACTCTGGCCTGCCGGACTGCCATGCGACGGGTGGTAGAAAGCAAATGTGATCCCTCTGCCCGCGGTGGAATTGCAAGGGCAGGAACGCCCTCCGCTGCCCCGCAACACGGCGACGATTTCGCATCTCAGCATCTCTTTCGACGAACGCGCCGAAGGAGACATTGCGCGACGAACAGTCGTATGAGTACTCGCGCAGAAATGACTGGATCTGGCCGAAGGGGAATGGCAGCCCACAAGGGGGTCTTACCCCCGAGCTCCAAGGTGACGGTCTTCAGCGTCCCAGCGGCTTGGACCGCGATGCTGCGCCCGACCTTGGTGCTACCGGTGTAGTTGATGATGTCGACATGCGGTGAGCCGACCATGAACGGCGCGCCTTCGTTACCAGACTCGGTGAAGATGTTGACCACGCCTGGCGGAAGGCTCTTGGTCGCGGCCACCGCCTGCATCATGAGATAGTTGGTCAGCGGTCTGACCGGGCAGCTTGACCGCCACCATGTAGCCGGCCGCGAACGCGGGACCAAGAGCCCGGAGCCCCAGCGCCACCGGCGCATTCCAGTGGACGATCAAGGCCGCTACGCCCATGGCCTCGCGCCATGACGTGGCGAGCACGCCGGGCACTCGAGCGCTCGGACTTGACGACAAGTCAATAATCTGTAAATTTTCAAAAAACGTTTCATGAAACGTTTTATACACATGGGGGGAAGGTGGCCAAGGAACCGACCATCCACGACATCGCTCGGATGACCCGCGTGTCGATCGGCACAGTATCGAACGCACTGAACGACAAGCCGAACGTCAATGAACAACTGAGCAAGCGAGTCAAAGAGGCCGCGGCAGAGCTTGGCTATCACCGCAACTCCAATGCGGCGAGCCTCAGAAGCAACCAGACCGGCATGATCGCGGTCGTTGTTCCGAATATCGAGAACGCGTTCTTCTCCGAAATCGTCTCGGCCATCGAACATCGCGCGGTCGCCGACCGCAAGGGCGTGATGTTCATGACCACAGGCGAGGATCTGGAGCGGGCGCAACGGCAGATCCACAGCCTTGTTCAGCGTCGTGTGGACGGCCTGATCATCGTTCCATCCTTCGACTACATGCCGCTGCTTGCGAAACTGGAGATCTACGGGATTCCGGTTGTGCTCGCCGACCGCGTCGAGGCCAGCAATCCGTTTCCGTCGGTCGCCGTCGACAACAAGCAGGCCGGTTACATCGGCGGCAAGCATCTTTTCGAGTGCGGCTATCGCGACATTGCGTTCGTCAATCATGGCCGGCAATTCTGGATCCTCAACCAGCGCCGCGAGGGTTTTGCCCTCGCGGCCCGCGAGGCGGGCGCGTTGTCAGAATGCAGTTTCTACGATTTCAGCCTCGATCCGGAGGAAATCCGCCGCTCGACGCTCGCAATTCTGCGAAGCGCCCGGCGGCCGCGCGCCTTCTTCGCAGCGAGCAACATCGCCGGCAAGGGCATCATTCCGGCGATCCAGGACGAAGGCCTCAAGATACCGGGGGACGTGGGGCTCTTGGTGATGGACGACTTCGAGGCGTTGAGCCTGCTCAGCCCCAAGGTGAGCGTGGTCCGCCAGCCGGCTCGCGACATCGCCGAGTCCGCTTGGCGGATGCTTCAGGCCTTGATCGCGGGCAAAAAGCTCAAATCACGTCATCTACGCTTGCCGCCATCGCTTATCGTTCGCGGCTCCACCGGCGCCGTCGAACGAATCGCCGCCGGCGAAATCTTGCGCGCAACCGCCCCTCTGCCGGCGGGGGGCTAGATGGCCCTGTCGCACGCGCAGACATCGCCTCCCGAAATCCGTTTGCGGATGGTGCGGCCCCTCGTCACGATTGCGCTCTGCCTTCTGGCGTTGATGGTTCTGGCGACCTACGCGCCATCCTTCTTCAAGCTCAACAACTTCATCAACATCCTGGTGCAGGCTTCCACGCTCGCGGTCCTGGCGATCGGCATGGCGGTCGTGATGATCGGCGGCGGCATCGATCTGTCGCTGCCGTTCAATGCCGCGCTCAGCGCCGTGTTCGGCGCGATGTACATGCGCGCCTATGGCGATCCGATTGGCGGACCCTTGGTGATGATCGCCTCGGCGCTGGCGATTGGCGCCTTCAATGGCGTGGCCGTCGGGTATTTGCGGATGATCCCATTCGTCGTCACATTGGCGATGATGACCGTCGCCAATGGCGCGGCTGTCTGGCTGACCCATTCGATCAGCATAGCCAACATTCCCGACGCCTTCGTCGACCCGTTCTTTTCACGCGGTCTTGGCTTGCCGCTGTCGGTCTACATCGCCCTGGCGGTGTCGATCCTTGCGTATGTCCTGATGTCGCTGACCGTATACGGCCGCTGGCTCTATGCCGTCGGCATCAACGCCAAGGCCGCGCGGGTGGCGCGCATCCCGGGTGAGCGCGTAATCATGCTCAGCTACACGTTTGCCGGCTTCATCGCCGGCATCGCTGCGATCATGCTAACCGGGCGGTTGGCCTCGGCATCCTCGAACCTAGCCAGCCCCCCCTCGTGCTGGACGTGGTGAGCGCCTGCGTCGTCGGCGGGATCAGCATCTATGGCGGAGTTGGCAAGGTCTACGGCGCCATCTTCGGCGCCTTGTTCATGACCTTGCTGAGCAATGCGCTGAACGCCGCGGAGGTGACTGTTTACGTCAACCAGATGATTCGCGGCGCGATAATCGTCGCCTTCATCGCCTTCGATCATTTCGCAACGGCGGGAAAATGATCATGGCGACCCCATACCTGCGCATGCGCGGCATCTCCAAGCGGTTTCCCGGAGTGGTGGCGCTCCGCCGGGTCGATCTCGATGTCTATACCGGCGAGGCTCATGCCGTCATGGGCGCGAACGGCGCCGGCAAGTCGACGCTGATGAACATCTTGGGAGGCGTGATCGGCAAGGACGAGGGCGAGATTTCCATAGGTGGACAACCGGTCGATCTGCGTTCGCCGATCCAATCGCTCGATCGGGGCATCGCCTTCGTCTATCAGGAGCTGAACTCCTTGCCGACCATGACCGTCGCGGAGAACGTCTTCGCCGACGGGCTTCCCCATCGCCGCGGGCTGGTCGATTTCGCAGAGGCCGATCGGCGGACGAGCGAAATCCTCGTCCGGTTGGGGTCAAGCCTCGACCCGCGCACGCCGGTCTCGCAGTTAAGCACGGGGGATCGACAATTGGTCGAGATCGCCCGCGCGCTTCGCCGCAATCCAGCTATCCTCGTCTTCGACGAACCCACCTCCTCGCTCTCGCAACCCGAACGCCAGCGCCTCTTCGAGATCATCCGCGGTCTGAAGCAGCAGGGCGTCGCCGTCATCTACATCACGCACTTCGTCGACGAGATTTTTGTTATCTGCGAACGGGTCACGGTTTTGCGCAACGGCGAAACCGTCTTCAATAGCGATATCGGCTCGGTGACGGCCCGAGACGTGGTTCATCAGATGATGGGCGCGGTCGAAAATGAAATCCGCCTCGCGCCGTATCGGGTCGTGGAATCGAACATTGTCCTCGAAGTCCAAAACCTGTCGCGCGGCGACGAGCTTTGCGACGTCAGCTTCTCGCTGCGCGCCGGCGAGATTCTCGGAATCTGGGGACTGCTTGGCTCAGGTCGCACCGAGCTTGTCCGCGCGATCGTCGGTCTCGATCCAATCGAGAGCGGACGGCTGCGCTGGCGCGACGGCGGCGGAGAGCTTGCCGAAATTTCACCCTCCGACCTCTATGCCGATGCGGGGTTGGTGACGGAAGACCGACGCGGCGAGGGTTTGTTCCTGCCCTTGTCCGCGGCCGATAATATCGTGCTGCCGAGCCTCCGACTCATCGCTGGTTTCGCGGGGATCATCGACCGCCGGAAGCAGAAAGTCATCGCGCAGGAGATGATCCGACGACTCAATATCAAGGTGGCCGGAGATGACCAGAAGGCGGCGACCCTGTCCGGCGGGAATCAACAAAAATTGGTGTTCGCCCGCTGGCTTGCCACAGCGCCCAGGTTGTTCCTGCTCGACGAACCGACGCGTGGCCTCGACATCGGCGCCAAGACCGAAATCCTGAAGCTCATCCTCGAGCTGGCGGCGGCCGATACGGCGGTCCTGCTGATCTCATCCGAAATCGAGGAACTTACCCGCGTCTGCGACCGCTATCTTGTCATGTCGCGCGGGCGGATCACAGGTGAGCTGCCTGCCACTGCGACGCAACAGGACCTGCTCGCGGCCATCTCAGGCCATTCTCCGGCCAGCGGAGCGCCGGCATGACCACGATCGATTCGAATTGGCTCGGCCGCCTCGCCTTGCGACACGGATTTTTGCTCGTGATCCTCGGCGTCTATGTCTTTTTCAGCATCGCGGCGCCCACCTTCTTCGGACGTGGAAACCTCGTCGACATTTTCCACGTCACGGCGCCGATGATGGTCGTGGCGGCGGGAATGGCGTTGATCGTCATTTCCGGGAAACTCGATATCTCGGTCGGTTCGATCGCATATGTGGCCTCGGCGATTTTCGCCCTGCTGATGCGCCACACCGCGGTTCCCCTGGCGGTCGGATGCGGGGTAGCGCTTGTCGCCGGCCTCCTTCTCGGCGCGATCAATTCCACGATCGTGGTGTTCCTGAGGGTGAATTCCCTCATCGCCACCCTCGGCACGATGATCGCGTTCCGCGGACTCGGCCTGTCGTTGACCAATGGCGGATTGATCGAGATGCCGGATGCCGTCAAGCCGCTCGGCAACATCATGGCTGGGCCGGTGTTCCTCGATACGCTGATCGCCCTGGCGATCGTTCTCGCTGTACATTTTATCCATCGCTGGACGAATTTTGGCCGCCAGCTCACGGCCATCGGCAACAGCCAGGAGGTCGCCCGTCGGGTCGGAATTGCGGTCGATCGTCGAAACTTCGCATCATTTGTCCTTTCTGGCTTTCTCGCCGCCGTGGCTGGCGTGATCTATACGATGCAGGTCGCGGTCAACACCTCGAAGATCGGCGAGGGCATGGAATTCTCGGCTATCGCCGTAGTGGTGGTTGGCGGCATCAGCCTCTTTGGAGGAAGCGGCAATATTCTGAAGGCCGTGATCCTCGGTTCGTTGACGTTTCAAATGATCCAGAGCGGATTGCAACAACTCGGCGCCGATCCCTACTCATACAGGCTCGTCGAAGGCGTCGTGATCTTCGTGGCGATGTACGTGGATGCGCTCAAGTCCGACCGCGTCGGGAGATGGAGGCCCCGGCGCAACAGGGATCCTGATGGCTTGAACGCTTGATGGGCGGAATGACACCAGTCTAGCGACAGTAGGCAACAAACGGAAACAAGGAGGAAATTATGGTGAAACGTTTCATCACAGTTGCGTCAACCCTGTTGGCGATGAGTTTGGCCGGGTCGGCCCTAGCCAAGGACGTCAAGATCGGCCTTTCATGGGACGCTCGTGAATCGGCGCTGAACCAGGCCTGGGAGGACTACATGAAGGCCGAGGCGAAGGTTCAAGGGCCTCCGGCGGGCATCAACGTCGAGTGGGTAGTGAACATGGCTGACAACGACTCCAGCCGGCAGGCCGCGAACATCGAAGACCTGATTAACAGCGGCGCCAACATCATCATAGCCAGGGCCCTCGATGCGGCGGCGATCGGGAGCTCGATTCGCAGGGCCAAAGAAGCGGGCGTGCCGTTCGTGACCTTCGACCGCGCGTCAAGCGGCGCTCAACCCACCGCTCATACCGGCGGCGACAGCGCCTATCAAGCTCGCGTCGCCGGCGCGGAACTCGTCAAGATTCTTGCCGCGCAGAATGTGAAAGGCGTCTGCATTGAAGTGCAGGGCTCGCTGGCGGACATCAACGCGATCAACCGCACGAACGAGTTCAAGAAGATTGAGGACAAGGGCGACCTCAAGATCGTTGCCCGCATTCCAAGCGAGTGGAATCCCGAGAAGGTGCTTTCCGGCCTGAACGACTCGCTGCGCGCCCACCCCGAGGCGAATTGTCTCCTCCTCGCCAGCGACTGGGCGATCGACGCGGTGCAGGCCGCGTTGGAGAAGGTGGACAAATGGTATCCGACCGGCAATCCCAAGCACATGTGGATCGCTTCGTGCGATCTCCTCACCAGCGCCGTCAAGGCGATGGAGAACGGATACATCGACGTCTCTGTCACTTGGGATGCGCAGGCGCATGCCAAGGAAGCCGTGCGCGTACTGATGCTGATCGCCCAGGGCAAGGATCCCATGTGCCCGAAAGAGGGTTGTCTGGCGAAAGGCACCATGGTGACTCCAGCTACCGTCAAGTCGATGACGGACTACTGGGCGTGCAAGTATTGATGTCTCTTTTGGCGGCGGGGGCGAAAGCTCCCGCCGCCGGATCGAGCCCATTCGTCGGCCGCGTCCCGTCGTCGCGGCAATCCATTCGAATTGTAGGTTGCGGGCATGAATCAATCGATCAGGGGCAAGGTGGTCATAGTGACGGGGGCGAGTTCCGGCATAGGACGGGCGATCGCCCGGCTTTTTGCCGCCGAGGGCGCGAAACTTGTCCTCGCCGCACGGTCGATCGACAAGCTCGACAGACTCGCGGGCGAAATCGGGGGGGATCCGCTTACGCTCTCCATCGATCTTGCGAATCCAAGCGAAGTCGATCGCATGGCCTCCGAGACCATTGCCCGTTTCGGCCGGGTCGATGTACTGATGGCCAATGCTGGCGTCTACGTTGCCGGAGACGTCGCGCGGGGCGATCCCAATGCCTGGGACAACATGATCGCCGTCAATGTTAACAGCGTGTTTCGTAGCGTGCGAGCGGTTTTGCCCGAGATGATCGCCCGTGGGTCGGGCGATATCGTCGTGACCAGCTCGATCGCCGGTCACCAGGCAATGCTTATGGAGCCTGCTTACAGCGGAACCAAGCACGCGGTTCAGGCCTTCGTTCACGGGGTTCGCCGCCAGATAGCTCCGTACAATGTCCGCATCGGCACTGTCGCGCCAGGCACCGTGCTGAATGAGTTGTGGGGGGTAAGCGACCCGATGGAGATCGATCGACGCGCAGGATTGCGGGAGGGCCTCCGCTCGGAAGACGTCGCCGAGGCATGCCTTTGGATGATCACGCGACCGCCCAACGTGACGATCCGCGACCTCGTTATGCTGCCCCAGAACCAGGACATTTGAAATGTGCGAAATCAGCTTGCGGGCTAGCGCGGATCGTGGTGCAGCCTCCGCACCTAGCGCCGCTACCACACACCGGTCTTCTCTTTCGGACGCACGTCAAACCAGCGGATAGCTGACCAATGCCAGGTATGAGTCACTAACGGTCGTCTTGGGCACGCCCGAGTTTGGTTGGGTCGTCACCCAACAGCGGGCTCACTTTCGGGGACAGCACTTTACGGGGACAGGATACACATAGCGTCATTTCGCGATCGTTGAAATGATGCATTGCGTATCCTGTCCCGTTAACACTGTCCCCATAAACAACAAAGACGTGTTGCCACTGACGCCGGGGGACGAGATAATGGCCGCCACGCGGCGCCGACCTTAATGACCGCGGGATGGTCCCACCGCTTAGGACTCAAGGAGGTCGCAACTATGCAATTCTTCAGAGATCTCACGCCGCCAGGCCAGCTCAATCCGGGCGATGTCTTATTTTCCGCCACACGGGCCTTCCAACTGATGATGCAGGAAGATGGCAACCTCGTGTTGTACGTCATCGACGACGCTTCGCTTCCTCAGGACATAACCAAGGGAATTTACAAAAAGGCGATCTGGTCATCCGGCACGAATGGCACTTTGGCCGGCCAGTGCAGGATGCAGAGCGACGGCAATCTCGTATTGTACATCAGCAACGACGGGCCGGCGGTATGGGCCTCCGGCACAAACGGTCATCCCGGCGCATTTCTCAGGTGTCAAGATGACGGCAATCTCGTGATCCTTGGCGCCAACGGAGCCGTCCTCCGAAACACGAGCACCAACGCAGGATTGCACTGACCGCCCAAGGAGGTCGCAGCCATGCCGTTCTTCAGAAATCTCATGCCGCCAAATCAGCTCAATCCTGGCGATGTCGTGTTTTCCGCTACGAGAAACTTTCAACTGATCATGCAGGGGGATGGAAACCTGGTGCTGTATGCGATCGACGACGCGTCGCTTCCTCAGGACATAACCAAAGGAACCTACAAAAAGGCGATCTGGTCATCCGGCACCAATGGCAAAGGCGCTGTCCGCTGCACCATGCAGAGCGATGGCAATCTCGTACTCTATACCAAAGCTTCGAAAGCGATTTGGGACACCCGCACAAATGGCCATCCCGGCGCGTTTCTGAGGTGTCAAGATGACGGCAATCTCGTAATCCTTGGCGCCAATGCCTGGAGTTCGAAAACTTCAGCAGGGCCGCGCTCCGGCTCAACTCCTTTCGGAAAGTCAATCCCAATTGGCGAAGGGAGTGGCGGCGGGGCCCTCGGCGGCGGGGTCCCTCCTCCTGACGATGGTTGATTTAGAACTTCGTCGCGATTGCCCCCGCCCGCAACGTCTTAAGCGGACCATAAAGCGATCATGAATTTCATCCGCCGCTATGGGTGGTATGTTTTTCTCATACCGCCCGCCATTTTCTTGCTCGATGATTTCGCGACGAACTGGCATGACCATGGGCATGAGAGGATATTATACATCGTCCTCGAAAACATTGGCGAGGATATCGCGGCTTTGTTGTTTTTTGTCGTCGCCCGGGCCTGGCAAAACCGCAGCATTCCGCACTTGCACGCCGAATGTCCGAAGTGTCATTTCAAATGGCTTATGCATCCAAAGCAGAGGATGCTCTTTTGTCCGCATTGCGGCGCGCCCGAACCCCGCCCGGTCCACTCTACCAACCCCAGCCGCCTCGGGCCTCAATCATAAGGAAAGACAAACTCCTGGAGGCATCGCCACGCCCCCGGGGTGACGGCGCACCGGCGCGGTGGCATATTGCCCTTGTCCGTTTGGCGCGCGAGGCGGCCCATAGGCCCCGCCCCAAAGCGCAGCAAGGCCAAACGCCGTCGCCGCGTGGGAGAGCTAGGCTCGCCAAGCGACCGCTGGAGGTGGGCGATGCGATCGTCGCGGGAAACCGAAGCGCTGTTCGCGATCCTCAGGCAATTGGCCGCGCCCGACGCGGCCAAGGCGATCGAAACCTTGGTGCTGGAGGGGAGCGATCGCGCGCTCTGCCGCGTCAACGCGCTGGATTTTTCGGCAAGGCTCGGCCTCGACGAGGAAGCGGCGATCGCTGCCTTCCTCCATGCCGCCCGGCTCGGCCTTTTCGAGATGGCGTGGAACGTCCTTTGTCCGGGCTGCGGCGGCGTGCTCGACACCCGCGCCAGCCTGAAGGCCGTGCAGCACGAGGAATATACCTGCACGCTCTGCGCGGCGGGCTACGAGCCGACGCTCGACGAAATGGTCGAGGTGACCTTCACGGTCAGCCCAAATGTGCGGCGCATCGCGGCGCATGATCCGAATTCGCTGCCGCCGCTTGAGTTCTATCGCCAGGTTTTCTGGGGTTCGGGCATCGATCTACCGGACGATGAAACGCTCGCGCGCAGCTTTGAGGAAATTACGCTCGACTCGCTCGAGCTGTCGCCCGGCGAGAAGGCCATCGTGTCGCTGCAGGCGCCCGAAGCGTTCCTCATCGTCTTCGATCCTGTCGTGCACATGGCCCAATTCATCGAAGTGACGGGCGAGCCGACGCGCGAGCGCCAGACGCTTACCGCGATCCTCAACAAAGAGCATGCGCCGACCGACCGGGTGACGATCCGGCCGGGCCCGCTTCGCATCCTCTTCGAGAACCGCACCAATGTGCGCACGCTGCCAAGCGTTTGGATCGGCGGCGATCAATTGCATGCGCTATTGGGCAAGCGCCGCCCGTTCCTCACCGCCAAGCGGCTGCTCACCAACCAGACGTTCCGCGATCTCTATCGCACCGACACGCTGGACGTCGATCAGAGGTTGAAGATTACCAGCCTCACTTTCCTGTTCACCGATCTGAAGGCCTCGACCGCCCTCTACGACCGGGTCGGCGACCTCGTCGCCTATGATCTCGTCAAGGCGCATTTTCGCGCGCTGCACGAGATTGTGGGCGCGGAAGGCGGCGCGGTGGTGAAGACGATCGGCGATGCGGTGATGGCGACCTTCCCGACGCCGGACCGCGCGCTCGCGGCGGCGTTGCGCATGCGCGAGGCCATGCGCGATCTTGGCGCCGACCTCACATTGAAAATCGGCATTCACGAAGGCCCATGCCTTGCGGTGATGCTCAACGAAAGGCAGGATTATTTCGGCCAGACCGTCAATATAGCCTCGCGGGTGCAGGGCCTCGCCACGTCGAGTTCGATCTTCGCCACCGGCCAGGTGGTCGGCCATAGCGGCTCGGCGCGGCTGCTCGAGAGCAAGGGGATCACGCCCTCGCCCAGCAAGCTGACGCTGCGCGACATCGGCGCGCGGATCGCTTTGTTCGAGATTCCGTGACGGGGGGATGGCGTCGGGGGTGTTATCGCCCGATGGGCATCCCGCCCGCAATTGCCCCCTATGGACCGTCGAACGCGAGGGCGAGGCCGCCCTCGAAGTGCCGCACGACTCGTGCCCGCCGCTGATCGAGGGTCACCGGCGAACCGATGGGAGGCGCGACCGCAACGCGGATCGCCGCGCCGCGACTTGAGACGTCGAGAAGCGAGCCGTCATATTCGTCGCCAGTCGACGTCGTAAGCCTCGCTCGCCCGTCCTCCTGGTCGAGGCGCTCGAAAAGGCGATTGTCGGGAACGCCGCAGCGCTGATTTCGGACCACCCAGGCGATGCGCGCGGCGAGCCTCTCCGCCTTGCCCTCCGAGGGCGACATCTTGACCGCAAAGCCCCGGTCAAGCAGGCGCACGATCATGCCTTCGATGCGGCCAAGCTGGTGGACATAGGCGACGACCGGCTCGCCGACCGAGGCCCTTTGGTCGCTTTCGACGGCAAGGCCGATCGGCGACACATCCATCGTCAGGCAGGGATATTCCCTGCGGTCGCGCAGCATATACCGAACGGGCAGCATCAATTCGACGCGTTCGTGCTGACGACGCCTGTCGCCCCTGAGCTTAAGTTGCCACGTCGCAGCGAACATAGCCTTGACTCCAGCGGTTTTCATTTGGCGCGGATGCGCCGGCCGTTGGGTCAATATTGTCCATTTTGCCGATTAAGCATCGGTTACTCCGCGGGAATTTCCACGGGTCATGGTTGTCAAATTGAAAACACGGCCCGGCGGCGGGCAATGGCGGCGCTCTTTTAGCGCGCCCGGCGGCGGCCGTGGCGACCGCGCGTGAACTTGCGACAAATCCCCGAGGATGAAAAACGCTCCGCCATGCGAAACGATGGATCACCCTCGACCGTTGCGATCCAAGATCAGCCAGCCCTAGGCTCAAGTCCCGTTGAACGGCGTGAAGAAGCAATAAACTTTGCTGGTGTCGCCGTCGGGAAATTGCCGATAGAAAATCCAATAGTCGCCGTCAGGCGAGGGCGTCGCCGTTTCCACCGGAATGAGATCTGGAAATCCGTCGACGCGCCATCCGTCGCTGGACAGATGGACCTGTTCGGGACGAAGGTGGTGCACGTCCGTCGGGCCGCAGCAGACGGCCTTGACCCATGACGGGACGGGCTCATTGTTGGCCCAACGATCGTGGGCGAGAACAGCGGTAGGTATGAGCAAAGCGACAGCGCCGCCCATCAAGCTCCATGACAACATCGCCGATTCCTCTTCCTGTCTTTCCTCCCTTCCGCAGGGCGAATCACCTGCCCCTGTAGTTTATCAAACGCTGGGCGGCGGACAATAGAATCGGAATCTACTTATCTGTGGATGGACGCTTATTTCATCGGAACGTTGGAATCGCCCGACAGCAGGCGCGGGAACAACTGGCGGAACGACCATTGCGCGTCGTGAACGGCGCGGTCGAAGCGCAGCGCGACATCGAACCGCGCCCCATCCCATTTCTTGGGCATGGCGGGGATGACCTGGCCGTTGGCGATCAACGGAAGGATCGGCTTGGCGACCTTCGAGCTGGCGATCGCCTTGTGTTCCCAGCAGACCAGCACGCATCCGGTCAGGCCGACGATTTCGGCCACGAGTTTGGCCTCGTCTCCCAGGGCATATTTGGTGATTGGCGTCAGACTCAGCCGCGCGGCGAGCGGCGTGATCGTTTCGAACGGCCGCTGGCTTGGATCGTCGCCGGCGCTGGAGTTCGGGTCGGCGGCGTAGATCACGGCCGGCTGCGGGAAATCGGCGCCGCCGAGGCCGGCGCCGAACAGCGCGGACCAACTGCCGGCACGCTGCCAGCCGCGGATCACCAGGGATTTATCGTTCACGACGCCTTGGTCCGTCAGGCCGGGGCCCGGCCAGGATTCGTTCGGCTTCTCCGCGTGACGGATGATCAGAATGCTGAGCGCGGACATAGCCGGTCCCTCCCTTAGATCTCTCGAACGCCCAATCCCCACACCGCGTGTGATGCGCTTCCTCACGCGCTCTATCAAGCGGCAGGCGTCACAGACAGCGTCACAAAAACGCCCCGCGAAGGCGACGCGACGCCAACGTCCCGCCGCTAAAGCCTCCCGCCGCAAATGATCGCGACGGCGCCTCGCGCGATCGCTTCCAATTCCGCGCGCCCCGTCCCCGCCCTCGCGCGGATGGCGATCGTGTGCAGGGTGGCGGAGGCCAGCATCGCCAGGGCGGCCGGATCATGCGGGCTATGCAATTCGCCGCTGTCCCGCGCGGCGCGGATGCGCGCCTCGAAGGCTTTATCGAGCGCGCGCAGCCCTTGCGCCAGGGCGGCGCGGATTTCCGGGTCCTCGACGCTCTCGGTCGTCGCCGTGCCGATGGCGAAACAGCCGCGCGGGCGGCCCTTGCCGCTAAAATACATGTTCAACGCCTTGCGATAGACCTGCATCAGCCCCTCGCCGAGCGGCCGGTCGCGGCTAAGCGCCTCGTGCATCGCGGCATGGCCCAATTGCCAATAGCGATCGAGCGCCTTGAGATAGAGCGCGTGCTTGTCGCCGAAAGCCGCATAGAGGCTCGGCCGGTTCATATCGGTGGCGTCGGACAAATCGCTGAGCGACGTGGCGGCATAGCCCGTCGTCCAGAACGTTTCGATCGCCTGGGCCAGCGCCGCCTCGGGATCATACGCGCGGGGACGGCCGAGCTTTTTGGGCTCGGGGCGCGCCGCGGATTTCCTAGCTGCTTTTTGTGCCATGATGAACAAAAGTCTTGACGTCGGCGGGAAGTTTCAATATTTTGTTCCGGTAGGTATAAAAGTCAAGTCCAAGGAGCTTTCATGGACCTCTATTTCTCTCCGCTCGCCTGTTCGATGGCCTCGCGCATCGCGCTTTACGAAGCTGGCAGCCCCGCTGAATTCATCGAAGTCGATCCCAAGACCAAGCGCACGCTGGATGGCGCCGACTATTTCTCCGTCAATCCGATCGGCCTGGTTCCCGCCATTCGCACCGATGATGGCGAGGTGCTGACGGAAAACGCGGCCATATTGCAATATATCGCCGATCGGGCGCCCGATGCGGGGCTGGCGCCGATGGAGGCCATGCCGCGCACGCGTCTGCATCAATGGCTGTGCTTCATCGGCACCGAATTGCACAAGGCGCTGTTCATCCCCTTGTTCGATACGAAATTGCCCGCGGACATGAAAGCGCGCATCCTCGAGAAAGGCGACACGCGGCTCGCCTATCTCAACGCGCATCTGGAGGGGCGAGAATTCCTTCTAGACCGCTTCAGCGTGGCGGACGCCTATCTCTTCACGGTGCTGAACTGGAGGATCGCGACGCCCGTCGCCATCGAAAAATGGCCGGCCATCGAGAGCTATTATTCACGCATGAAGAAGCGGCCGAACATCTCGCGCGCCCTGTCGGAAGAGCACGCGCTTTACGCCGAGGAAGTGAAGCGGCATAAAAGCGCGTGACAAGGCGGCCTCTTTCACCCGCCGCCCGGTCCATGCTAAGGGGCGTTCATGCGCAACAGGCGACGACGATTCGGCCCGAGGGGCTGTCGATAGGCGGCGAGACCGGCCTGTCCCCCGCCCTTTAAACCCCTCCCGAATTCTCTCGCCGATGATCCGACATGCCTGACCTGTCCCTGCTTCTGGAGCTTGAGACTCCCGCCGACGCCGAGGCGATCGAGCGGCTCAACGAGCGCGTGTTCGGCCCCGGCCGTTTTGCGCGCACCGCCTATCGCCTGCGCGAGGAGGCCGAGCCGGACCTGACCCTGTCCTTTGTCGCCAGGGTCGGAACGCTGCTGGTCGGCGCCAATCGCATGACGCCGGTGCTGATCGGCGAGGCGCCCGCGCTGCTGTTGGGGCCGCTCATCGTCGAGCCGGTGTTTCGCTCGCAGGGCATCGGCGAGGCGCTGGTGACGCGCTCGCTGGAGGCGGCGCGGCAGGCCGGCGCAACGCTCGCCTTGCTGGTCGGGGACGAGCCCTATTATGCGCGCATGGGCTTCAAACGCGCGCCGGCCGGCCGCGTGCAAATGCCGGGGCCGGTCGATCCGGCGCGGGTGCTTTATTGCGAGATCGAGACGGGGGCTTTCGAAGGGGTCGGCGGAGCGGTGAGCGGGAGGTGAGGCGGCGCGGCGTATTGAGCGCCTCAGCCGATAACCTCCGCCGCACGCAAGGCGTCGATCTCGCCTTCCGCCATGCCAAGCTCGCTGAGGATGCGCCGCGTATGTTCGCCAAGGCGCGGCGCGGCGCTTGGGGCGGCCATTGCGAGGCCGTCGAGCACGATGGGCGTGCGAACGGAGGGGACGGTTCCCCCCGCGGCGCCGGTGGCGGGCAGATCGAGGCGCAGCGTGCGCGAGCGCACTTGCGGATCGGCGAAGACTTCGGCGACCGAATTGATCGGCCCGGCTGGAACGCCGGCCGCCTCCAGCACGTCGAGCAATTGCGCGCGGGTGAATTTCTGCGTGGCTTCCTCGACGAGCGCGATGAAGTCGGCGCGATTCTCGACGCGCTCCGCGTTGGAGGCGAAGCGCGGCTCGGCCGCGAGCCCTTCGAGCCCGACGATGCGGCAAAGATCGCGCGTCTGCCGGTCATTGCCGGCGGCGATGATGATATGGCCGTCGGCAACGCGAAAGACCTGGTAGGGCACGATATTGGGATGGGCATTGCCGAGCCGGCGCGGCGACTGGCCCGAGACCAGAAAGTTGAGCGCCTGGTTGGCCAGCACGCTGACTTGCGTATCCATCAGCGCCATATCGATCTGACCGCCAAGGCCGGTGATCGCGCGCCGCACCAGCGCCGACTGGATCGCGATGACCGCATAGAGGCCGGAGAAAATATCGGCGAAGGCGACGCCGGTCTTTTGCGGATCGCCGGCCGGATCGCCGGTCAGCTCCATGATGCCGCCCATGCCCTGGATCATGAAATCATAGCCGGCCCGCGCGGCATAGGGGCCGGTCTGGCCAAAGCCGGTGATCGAGCAATAGATGAGCTTGGGGTTGATCGCCTTCAGACTCGCGTAATCCAGGCCGTATTTCTTGAGGCCGCCGGTCTTGAAATTCTCGATCAGCACATCCGACTGGGCGGCGAGCCGGCGGACGATCACCTGACCCTCGGGCCTTTCGAAATCCACCGCGATCGAGCTTTTGCCGCGATTGCAGGAATGAAAATAGGCGGCATCTAACCGCTCGCCCTCATCGCCCATGATGAAGGGCGGCCCCCAGCCGCGCGTGTCGTCGCCAGCGCCCGGCCGCTCGACCTTGATGACCTCGGCGCCGAGATCGGCCAGCGTCTGGCCCGCCCAGGGACCGGCGAGAATTCGCGCGAGTTCGAGGACCTTCAGTCCCTCCAGCGGTTTCAAGCGGGCTTTCCTTCGCGATGGTCGGATTGATCGTCGGCGCGAAGCAGTGCCGCAGAGCGAGGCCGCGCGCAACGGCCTTGGGGCGAAACCAAACGGCAACCGCACAGCTATTTCGGGGATTCGCCAATTATACATTAAATCTATAGACTTTATTATTATCTCGATCTAAGGACGAAAGCCGGCTCGTCGCCGGCGAGCCGGTTCATCGAAAGAAGCCAGCGAGGCGCGAATGAGCGTGGATGCGAAATCGCCAGTCGGTTTTGGACTGGCCGGCCGAGCGGATCCGGCCGGCGAGCCGCCGCAACCGGACAGCGCCCCGTCGCGCTGGCGGCTCGATTCGGTGGTCGCCGAATTGCGGCTGTCGCGCGAGGTGACGCATAATATCCGGCCCAAGGGCCGGTTCCGCCGCCCGCCCTCGCGCGAGGCGATCGCCGCCATCGTCGACGGGCTCGCCGCCTCGCTTTTCCCGGCCCATTACGGCGGGCCGGAACTGGCGATCGAATCGCTCGATTATTTCGTCGGCGCGACTTTGAACCAGGCGCTGGCGCGCCTTGTCGATCAGGTGCGGCTCAGCCTTTCCTTTGCGAGCGAGAGCGAATCCGGCGAGGCCGAGCTCGCCGGGCTCGCCCAATCGATCACGCGGGAATTTGCCGCGCGGCTGCCCGCCATACGCGGCCTGCTGGTCCACGACCTGCGCGCCGCCTTTGCCGGCGACCCGGCGGCCGCTGGCTATCCGGAAATTCTGCTCGGCTATCCCGGCATGACGGCGATCCTGCATTACCGGCTCGCCCATGCCTTGCATGAACTCGGCGCGCCCTTGCTGGCCCGCCTCATTTGCGAGATCGCCCATTCCAAGACCGGCATCGACATTCATCCGGCCGCTGAGATCGGCGCGAGTTTCTTCATCGATCACGGCACCGGCGTCGTCATCGGCGCGACCGCGGTGATCGGCGAGCGCGTGCGCCTCTATCAGGCGGTGACGCTGGGCGCGCGCCACTTCCCCGCCGACGAGAACGGCGCGCTCGTCAAAGGCCGCGCGCGCCATCCGATCATCGAGGACGATGTCGTCATCTATGCCGGCGCGACGATCCTTGGCCGCATCACGATCGGGCGCGGCTCGACCATCGGCGGCAATGTCTGGCTGACGCAAGGGGTGGCGCCGGGCAGCCAGGTGACGCAGGCCCATGCCCGCAACAATGGCAAGGCGGAATGACCCCGGCCTTTCGTCCCGACCGCCCCGAACCGATGCTTATCGAATGGTTAAGCGCAGGGGCCGATATTTTGGATGAACAGACGAGTCGTTCCTTGTTGCCTTTGTCCCCGCGCAATGATCCATTGGATAAAGTTGGGACTCAAAATCAATGGAAATAAAGGATTTTCCGACTGTAACGCCGCGTATCGAATGGCCGACCATCGCGCTTGCCGCGGTGATCTATGCGATGTGGTTCGCCTTGACCTTGTTCTGGGCGCATCTGCCGTTCTGGACCCTGACCCTCGCCGCCGCCTGGACGACCGCCTGGCATATGGGCCTGCAGCACGAGATCATCCACGGCCATCCGACCCGCATCCGATGGGTCAATAATGGGGTCGGCCAATGGCCGCTGGCGCTCTGGCTGCCGTTCGAAAATTACCGTCATTCGCATCTTGCCCATCACAATGACGAACGGTTGACCGATCCGCTCGACGATCCCGAATCCTATTATTGGCGGCAGGAGGACTGGGACGGTCTTGGGCGTTTCGGGCGCGCCATTATCCGCCTGCAGGCTTCCCTGCTCGGCCGCCTGCTGATCGGCCCGTTCTGGGCGAGCGCCAAGCTGTGGAAAACGCAATTCGCCGAAATGGCGGCGGGCGATCGCACGGCCGTCCGCGCGGCAATCGCCCATGTGCTGGAGATGGCCGTTGTTCTGATCTGGGTCGTCGGCGTCTGCCGCATGCCGCTGTTCACCTATCTCTTCTGCTTCGTTTATGCCGGCACGTCGCTGGCGATGGTGCGCTCCTTTGCCGAGCATCGCGCCGAAAGCGTCGTCGAACGGCGCACCGCGATCGTCGAAAAGTCCTGGATTCTCGGACCTTTGTTCCTGTTCAACAATCTGCATGTCGCCCATCACATGCGCCACACCATGCCCTGGTACGCGCTGCCGCGCTGGTATCGCGTCAACCGCGCCGCCCTCATCGAGCGCAATGGCGGGCTGGTCTATGACAGCTATTTCGAGGTGATCCGGCGTTATTTCCTGCGCCCGCACGATCAATCGCTGCATCCGCGCCTCGAGGCGCCGACCGTCCCCTCCCCCCTTGTCCCGACAAACGCGAAGCGTTTGCGGAGGGAGGGCTAGGGAGGGGGGTCGCGCTACTCCTTCAAATCGAGGCGCAATTATTTTTTCCGATAGGCCAGCGCGACCCTCCTCCCCAACCCTCCCTCCGCAAACGCTTCGCGTTTGTCGGGACAAGGGGGGAGGGAGAAATAGCGCCAATCTTTCGCTCGTCGCCTCGCTGGGCATGTATGACTTTCCGTGGACGGCCGCGGCCAACGACGCGCTATGGGCGGCTTTGGCGGCGCGACTGCGCGCGAGCGGAATCGACGCGCCGGGCCGCCTTTCGCGCGAGGCCGATTTGCACGGACTTTGGCGCGACGCCAAGCTGATCTTCGGCCAGACCTGCGGCTATCCCTATGTCACCGCGCTGCGGGCAAGCGTCGCGCTGATCGCCACGCCGGTCTATCGCTTCGCCGGCTGTCAGGGCGCGTCGCATTGCAGCTTCCTCATCGCAAGCAAAGCGCGCGCGCGGCGCGGCCTCGGCGATTTCGCCGGCGCCCGCGCGGCGGTCAATGCGCTCGACAGCAACAGCGGCATGAACCTGTTCCGCGCGGCGATCGCGCCCCTTGCACAGGGGCGCTCTTTCTTTGCCCAAGTCATCCTCACCGGCTCGCATGCCGCAAGCCTTGCCGCCGTCGGCGCGGGGACGGCGGATCTTGCGGCGATCGATTGCGTGAGCTTCGCGCTGCTGCGGGAGGGCCGACCCGATCTGACGCAAAGCGTCGAGGTGATTGCCGAGAGCCCGCTGTCGCCCGCCCTGCCCTTCATCATGAGCGCCGCTCTCGCCAGGTCTCATCTCGGCACCGTGCGCGACGCGCTGTTTGCGACGCTGGACGATCCCGCGCTCGCCGGGGCGCTGAACACGTTGGGGCTCGTCGGGGTCGAGATTCTCGGCGAGGATGCTTACGATCGCGTCGCGCAAATCGAACGCGATGCGATCGCAGCGGGATATCCGGCGCTGGGCTAGGCGGTTCCCTCCCCCTTGTGGGGGAGGGAGAAATTGCTCACGCCGCGCCGGTGACGATCACGTTCCACGAGCCGGGCGCGAGCTTGGCCTTCAAGGTGCGCCCGTCGATCGAGACGTGTCTGATCGGTTGCGGCGCGACATTATTGGGCTCGTCCTTGGTGTTGACGGCCTTCATATTGGGATGGGTCACCTGCTGGGCGTTGAGGATGCGGCGATCCTCGCCAAAGCCGCGCAGCACCACCTCCAGCTCCATCTCCTCGCGCAAATGACGATTGAGCGCGAAGATGACGATCTGCCCGGCCGCCTCGTCCTCGGTGACGCAGGCGTGCAGATAGGGCATTTCGGGCGAGGCCTTGCCGGCATAGGTCGGCGAGGAGACGAGGGTCCGCAGCACCCGGCCCTGCGCATAGCGGGTCGTCAGCGCGAAGGGATGGAAGATCGTCTGGCGCCAGGCCGGGCCGCCGGGCTCGGTCATGATCGGCCCGATGATATTGACGAGCTGCGCCATGCAGGCGGTCTTCACGCGGTCGGCATTGTTGAGCAGCGTGATGAGCGCGCCACCGACCAGCAGCGCGTCCTCGGTATTATAGACTTCCTCGATGAGCGGGGGATGTTCGGGCCAGCCGGGCTTGCGCAGGTCCGAGTGCGAGCGCGCCTTGTACCAGACGTTCCATTCGTCGAGCGACAACATGATGCGCTTGGGCGAGCGCCGCGTCGCGGCGATGGAATCGGCGATGGCGGCCACTTCCTTGATGAAGAAATCGAGCAACTCGATATTGCCGAGGAACTCCTCGGTCGAATCGTGCGGATTCATGAAATAAGTATGCAGGGAGACGAAGTCGACGTGATCGAAGCAATGGTCGAGCACTTCATATTCCCAGCGCGCGTAAGTCGCCATTTCGCGATTGGACGAGCCGCAGGCCGCCAGTTCGATGGACGGGTCGACCCAGCGCATGACCTTGGCCGTCTCGTGGGCGAGCCGGCCATATTCCTGCGCGGTCTTGGCGCCGATCTGCCACGGCCCGTCCATTTCATTGCCGAGGCACCAGAACTTGATGTCATGCGGCTTTTCATAGCCGTGCGCGCGCCGCAGGTCCGAAAGTTCGGTGCCGCCGGGATGATTGCAATATTCGATGAAGCGGCGCGCCTCGTCGAGGCCGCGCGTGCCTAAGTTCACGCCGAACATCGGTTCGACGCCGACCTTGCGCGTCCAGTCGATGAATTCGTTTGTGCCGAACGCATTGGTCTCGGTCGAGAACCAGGCAAGATCGAGCCGGCGCGGACGCTTCTCGACGGGCCCGACGCCATCCTCCCAATTATAGCCGGACAGGAAATTGCCCCCGGGATAGCGCACGATCGTGACGCCGAGTTCTTTCGTCAGATCGGCGACGTCCTGGCGGAACCCTTGCGCGTCCGCGCTCGGATGGCCGGGCTCGAATATGCCGGTGTAGACGCACCGTCCCATATGTTCGACGAAGGAGCCGAAAATGCGCCGGTCAATATCCGAAATGGCGAAGTCGCGATCAACGATCAGGCGGGCTGAGGGCATGAGGCTTTCCAACACAGGGGGATGAGCGATTGGCGGCAGGGGCGCCGCGAGCCGGAAGGGACGAGGGCCGGCCGCGCGCGGCCCCGTTGTTTTTTCGTTTATTTGCCGCTGGCGAGCAGCTTGTCGGTGCGGACCTGCGCCGAGGCGAGCGCGGCGTCGATATCCTTGTCGCCGCGCATGCCGGCGCCCACTTCCTCGCCCTCGATGTCCTGCACGCCGAACTGATGCTTGACGCCGGCGGGCAGCGCGGTGCCGTTCTGCGACAGCGGCGCCAGAGCCTTGCGGAAAGGCAGGTCCATGAAGGAGGCGCTGGTGATGACCTTCTGGCTGGTCGGCAGATGGCCCGTGCGCGCCCATTGGAAATCGTTGTCCCACAGGAATTTGAGGAACTCGTAAGCGGACTTGCGCTGCGCGTCGCTCAGATCGGCTTTCAGGATCACCCAGCTATGGCCGTCCGCCCAGACTTTCGGGTTGGCGTAAAGCTGCGGGAAAGGCACGACCGCATAGCCATCGGAAAGCGCGACGCCCGACTTCTTGGATTCGCCGATGTAATTGTCGACGAGCCAGGTGCCGTTGATCATCACGCCGCCTTCGCCGGCGGCAAAGCCCGCGACCGTGGCGGCGTAATCCTCGTTCTTCGTCGTGTCGCCATTGTCATAGAGGGTCTTCATCAGCGTCAGCGCGGTCTTTGCTTCGGGCGAGGTGAATTTGACCTTGGCCGGATCGGCGAAGAAATTGGCGCCTTGCTGATAGAGCAGCGTATCGAAAGTGCGCGTATAGGCCGCCGTTTCATTGGCCAGCACCATGATGAAATAGGGCTTGCCGGTCTTTTCCTTGAATTGCTTGGCCTGGGTGAGAAGTTCGGCGGCCGATTTCGGCAGGATCGGCGCGCCCGATCCGTCGACGAGGCCGGCCTTCTTGAACAGATTGACATTGATGTGCCAGAGCCAGGTATGCGTGTCGAAAGGCAGCGCGTAGATCTTGCCCTCCTTGGTCACGCCTTCCTTGGCCGCGCCGGTAAAATCGGAAGTGTCGACGCCGACCGCCTTGAGGCCGTCGTCGAGCGGCTCGAGCAGGCCGCGCGATTGATAGTCGGAAATGACCGCCTCGTGCATGACTGAAATCGTCGGCGGTTCGCCCGAACGGATGCGGGCGGTAAGCTGGTCGTAGCCGGGCCATTCGACGATATCGACTTTGACATGCGTGGTCGGGCTGTCGGCGTTGAACTTGTTGATCATCGCGGTGATGATGCCGCATTCGCCGTCGGCCTTGGAGACGTCGGTCACTTTGCCGTAATCGGCCTCGCAGGCGCCAAAAAAGCGGGCGACCGAGATTTCGGTCTTGTCGGCGCTGAGCGCCGACGTCGCGCCGCCGACCAGGGCCGCGCTTGCTACAAGCAATGTTCGCAATGTTTTCATCGGTTCCTCCGCTACGGCCGGTTTTGTGGCAATCCCGCGTTCGGCCAAACGCCGGAATTTCTTTTGAGACGATCGTTCAGCGAATGGCGGCGCCCGCGACCGCCTGAACGATGTATCGCTGGAAGAAGAGATAGACGATCAGCACCGGCAATCCGGCGAAGACCGCCTGGGCCATCAGGAATCCGAGCCCCTCCGATTGCGCGAAATTGGTCTGCGTCGAGGCGATGCCAACGGTCAGCGTGAACATTTGCGGCTTGGTCGCCGAGATCAGCGGCCAGAGATAATCGTTCCACGCGCCGAGAAACGTAAAGATGCCGAGCGTCGCCTGGGCGGGAATGGTGAGCGGCAGCAGCACCCGCCAGAACACTTTGAAGCGCGAGGCGTTGTCGAGCATCGCCGCCTCGTCGATGTCCCTCGGGATCGCGCGGAAATATTGCGTCATCAGGAACACGCCGAAGGCGTTGGAAAGCCCCGGCAGGATCAGCGCGGCATAAGTGTTGTGCATCTTCCAGCCGGTGAACATCTGATGGCGCGCGATGATGACCGCCTGTTCGGGAATGGCGAGGCCGAGCAGCACGAGAATGAAGATCGTGTTCTTGAACGGGAATTCGGTGCGCGCAAAGCCGTAGCCGGCGAGCGAGGCCAGGATCAATGTGGCCAGCGTGACGCCGCTGGCGACGACCATGCTGTTGAAGAACCAGACGAAGACGCCGGAAGTGGCGAGGATGTCGGAGTAGTTTTTCAGCGTATAGGGCAAGCGAAAGGCGCTGCCGGTCGTCATCATCAATTCGCTATTGGCCTTGAACGAGAGGATGACGACCCAGGCGATCGGCGTCAGCCAGACGACAGCCAGCGCGATGACGAAGCCGAGGATCACGCGGTCCCCGGCGCTGCGCCCGACGAATCTTTGCGCCTGGGCCATGCTCAGGCCTCCCTGCGGCGCGCGGCGATATATTGCGCCATCGCGGCGATCGCCATCAGCAGGAACAGCACTTCGGAAGCGGCGGCGGCGTAACCGAGATTCCAGTCGCGAAAACCGGTCTCGTAGATGAACAGCACGATCGAGCGCGAGGCATTGTTGGGGCCGCCCCGCGTCATCAACCAGGTCTGGCCGAACAATTGGAACTGCGCGACGATCTCGTAGATCACGACGACCACCAACGTGCGCCGGATCGAGGGCAGCGTGATCGACCATAGCGAGCGCCAGCGCCCGGCATTGTCGAGCGCCGCCGCCTCGTAAAGCTCGCCCGGAATCTGCTGCAACGCGGCCAGGAACAGCATCATCGGCAGGCCGATGATCCACCAGACCGTGGTCGCCGCGATCGCCGGCAGCGCCAGGTCCTGGCTGGTCAGGAAGGGGATCGGCGCGATGCCGAACAGGCCAAGGATATGCGAGATGAGGCCGATATCCGGCAGATACATGATCTTCCAGATGACGGTGACGAGCGAGACCGACAGCACCGAAGCGCCGAAAAACACCGCGCGAAGCGTCGCGCCCGCGCGCCCTTCGCGGTTGAGCGCCAGCGCCAGCCCGAGGCCGATGACGACGAAGGAGGGCACCGTCATCAGCACGAACAGGAAGGTGTTGCGCACCGTGCCGAGGAAGATCGCGTCGGCGAACAATCGCTTGAAATTGACGAGGCCCGCATAGGTCGCGGACTGGTCGAACATGTCGAATTCCTGCAGGCTGATCCACATTCCCCAGAACAGCGGATAGACCAGCATGCCAAGATAGAAGACGAGGAAAGGAACGACGAACAGGCCGTTGCGCCAATCCGGCCCGATGCGCGCGCCGCGCGTCGCCGCTCGCGATTGCGTCGTGGGGCGCGCGGCGGCGGCGGTCATCGATGCGCCTCCTCGTTGGCGCGATAGCCGCGCCCTTGCGCGTCGAAGAGATGCGCCTGGCCGGGGTCGATGCGCAGATGGACGGCATCGCCAGGGGCAGCGCGGCTATGGCCGACATCCTCGGCGATGAGGGTCGAATCGTCGGCGAGCCGGACATGCAAATGGGTGCGATCGCCGAGCCGCTCGACGACCTCGACCTTGCCGGGCAGCGCGCCCGCCGCGTCGATGCGAATGGCCTCGGCGCGTATGCCGAGCCGCAAATCTTCGCCGGAGGGCAGATCTTCAAGGCCGATATGGGTCGCAAGCTCGGCGCCGCCCGCCAGCGTCAGCAAGGCGCGGCCATCTTGCGCGGCCACCGTCACCGGCAGGAAATTCATCGGCGGCGAGCCGACGAAACGCGCCACGAATTCGGACGCCGGCCGCCCGTAGATTTCCATCGGCGTGCCGATCTGCTCGATCTTGCGCGCATTCATCACGACGATGCGCCCGGCCAGCGTCATCGCCTCGACCTGATCATGGGTGACGAAAATCGTCGTCGCGCGGGTCTGCTGATGCAGCCGGGCGAGTTCGACGCGGGTGCGGACGCGCAAGGCGGCGTCGAGGTTCGACAGGGGCTCGTCGAACAGGAAGGCCTTGGGGTCCTTGACCAAGGCGCGGCCGATCGCGACGCGCTGGCGCTGGCCGCCCGAGAGCTGGCCGGGCTTGCGGGCGAGCAAGGGCTCGATTTCAAGAATCCTGGCGGCCTGGCGCACGCGCTCGTCGATCATTACCCGCTCGACGCCGATGTTCTTGAGGCCGAACGCCATATTTTCGTAGATCGTCATATGCGGATAAAGCGCGTAGTGCTGGAACACCATCGCGACGCCGCGCGCGCCCGGCGGCAGCTCATCGACCCGCTCGCCGCCGATGCGGATTTCGCCCGAATTGATCGTCTCGAGGCCGGCGATCATGCGCAGCAGGGTCGTCTTGCCGCAGCCCGAGGCGCCCAAAAAGGCGACGAACTCGCCCGATTCGATGCGGAGCGACAGTTCGCTGATGACCTCAACGGACCCGAATCGCTTCGAGACCCGATCAAGCTCGATTGAACTCAATGCCGTTTCCGCCCTGTTCGAATTTCTTGATTGTCTATGATAAGATGAATAGACGTTACAAACCGATATCGGCAGTGTCAATAGTCCGATAGGAATGCGCGCCGGGGGAAACCAATGTTCGAGCGCAACAATTCCGTCAGCACGATGAGCGCGCAGGTCGCGCGCATCATCGGCACGCGCGTGGTGTCGGGCGAGTTCGCGCCAGGCGATTCCCTGCCCATCGAGAGCGAATTATGCCAGGCCTATGGCGTCAGCCGCTCGACCATCCGCGAGGCGGTCAAGAATCTGGCGGCCAAGCGGCTGATCGAGGTCGCGCCGAAGATCGGCACGCGGGTGCTGCCTTTCGCCAACTGGAACCTGCTCGACCCGGACGTGCTTTCCTGGCGGCTCAACGCGCAGTTCGACAATCGGATCGTCGAAGACCTCTATGAGATGCGCCAGTGCT
>Ga0182024_10000608_pt1 | contig 93218 bp, 91 predicted proteins | sample P32metaG_FD_120480 | JGI IMG/M metagenome (GOLD analysis project Ga0182024, IMG submission 120480) | Permafrost microbial communities from Stordalen Mire, Sweden - P3-2 metaG (Illumina Assembly) | ecosystem: Environmental > Terrestrial > Soil > Wetlands > Permafrost | place: Sweden: Stordalen... | reverse complement strand
CCCTGCATCCGCGCCACTGCAAGTCGCCGAAACTCCTCCGTGTAAAACCGCTTCCTTCGCATTTGCAGCCCCCCCATTCGCTGCAAACTGTGTCCTTCTAAACTGTCTCACTTTTGGGGGTCAACCCATCTACAAAGCCCGAGTAGTCTCCCAGGCGTCCAGCGTCACAAACCGATGCCTGCTTCCGTAGCGAGCGGCCAATTGCCCGGCAGCGGCGACGGACGGTCCCCGATTCCCCATCCGATCCAGATGATTCCCATCGTGCAGCACGATGTTGGCTGCCTGTCCTCGATCCTCAAGCCGGTCGATTGTCTTGGACAGCCGCTCCGCAATAACATCCGCTGAGGGCTCGCTCCAATCCGCCGTCATCGCGTTCCACAACACCGGAACCATACCCAACGACCGTGCCAGCAGAAACACGATAGGCCTGCGCGCGCCAAACGGAGGACGAAAGTAGCGCACCGGCACGCCCGCAATCTGCTCCAGCGTCTGGCTCGTTCGCGTCAGCTCCTCCTTCACGTGGTTGGCTCCGGTCAGCGCCAGGTTGGGATGGCTCCAGGAGTGATTGCCGATCAGGTGCCCGGCCGCGACAATCCGCCGCACCAGCTCTCGCTCAGCAACGGCATGGCTGCCCATCAGAAAAAACGTGGCCTGCACGTTATGAGTCGCCAGAATGTCGAGCAGACGCGGCGTCCACGACGGGTTGGGACCATCGTCAAAGGTGAGCGCCAGTTCGCGGGGGCGCGGTGGGGCGATCAACGCCTCGCCGAAGAGCCGCGATCCCGGCCACAGCGCGGCATAGGCGCACCCCCCCGCCGCCAGACCCAACGCGGCCGCCGCGCCGAGCCCAGCGTCAATCCCCGTAGCCAAAGGAGAAAGCATTCTGCCTTTCAGTGTGCAGCGCGGGGCGAACGAACCGCAAGCTGAAGCCGGATCCTCTGGCGGTCGCACAGCAGAAAATGGTACGCCTCGGTTGCGCCCGCGCCCGCGTTCGGGCGTATACTTTGCTTGTTCGGGTCGCATCCTGAGTTTGCGGAGCGGCACTGGAGACAAATATGAGCCTCACACACTTCCCCGGCGGCGCTGATCCCGCGCCCCACGCCAACTCCATCACAAAAGTCACCATGCCCGCGCTCACCGAGATGAAGCGCCAGGGCAAGCCTATCAGCGCGCTCACCGCGTACGACTACTCCACCTCACGGCTGGCGGACGAAGCCGGAATCGACCTGTTGCTGGTGGGCGACTCGCTGGCCATGGTGGTTCTGGGCTACGAGAACACCCTCGCCGTCACGGTGGACGAGATGCTGCACCACACCCGCGCCGTGCGCCGGGCTGTGCGCCGCGCCCTCATTGTGGCCGACATGCCCTTTGGCAGTTATCACGGCACGGTCGGCGAAGGCGTGGCCAACGCGATCCGCTTCGTCAAGGAAGCCGGCGCAGAGGCCGTGAAGATCGAAGGCGCGCGCGTCGAATTGGTGCGCGCCCTCACCGAGGCCGAGATTCCCGTGATCGGGCACCTCGGCCTTACTCCGCAAAGCATTCACCGCATGGGCGGTTACCACGTGCAGGCGCGGACTGCCGAATCCGTCATTCAGCTCAAGGCCGATGCTCATGCGCTGGCCCGCGCGGGAGCTGGTGCGATTGTGCTCGAAGGCATTCCTCGCGAAGTAGCGGCGGAGCTTACCGCCGAGCTAACCGTCCCGACGATTGGCATCGGCGCAGGGCCGGATTGCGACGGCCAGATCCTCGTCTTCCATGATCTGGTGAATTTGACGTTCTCGCCAGCGGCCAAGTTTGTCCGCTGCTATGGCGACGCGGGCGCGCTCATCCGCTCCGCCATTGAGCACTATCGCGAAGATGTGGAGCACCACGCCTTCCCCTCCGACGAAGAAAGCTATCACCTGCCGGAATCCGTGAGCAGGGCGCTCGACGCAGTGCAGCATGCGGCAGCGCTGCGAAAAGCCTGATGGAAGTCTTGCGTACTGTGGCCGAACTCCGCACGTGGTCCCGCGCACAGAGAAATCCAGCCCGTAACGATGGCGGCAATACCATCGGCCTCGTGCCTACCATGGGCGCGTTGCATGGCGGCCACACAGCATTGATTCGAGCTGCGGCGGCTTCATGCGGGCGGGTTGCCGTCAGCATCTTCGTCAATCCCACCCAATTCGGGCCCAACGAAGACTACGCCCGCTATCCGCGTAGCTTTGAGGCGGACTGCGCTCTGGCCGAAGCCGAGGGAACAGACGTCGTCTTCTCGCCATCGGTTGAGGAACTCTACCCGGCTGGTCCCAACTTCCCAATTGCCACGTTTGTGGAAGTGGAAGGCCTGAGCAACCGCCTCGACGGCGCATCGCGGCCAAGCCACTTTCGCGGAGTGGCGACGGTGGTAGCCAAGCTGCTCATCGCCGCCGAAGCCGACCGCTCCTTTTTCGGACAGAAAGACGCCGCGCAGGTAGCCGTCGTCAGGCGGATGGCCGTCGACCTTTGCTTACCTACTGAAATCGTGGTCTGCCCCATCGTCCGCGAGCCGGATGGATTGGCTCTCAGCTCCCGCAACCGTTATCTCAACCCCGCCGAGCGCATTCAGGCGCTTGTCCTCAGCCGCGCCGTGCGACACGTTGAAGCTCTTGCGATCGCCGGCGAGCGACGGACCGCCGTGCTCATCGAAGCGGCACGCCAAACCTTTGCTGCGGAAGCTGAGGTCCGCGTCGACTACATCGCCGCGGTGGATTGGACCACGCTGGAGCCCGTTGAGATCGCCGCGCTCGGAACGCTCTTTGCCGTCGCGGCCTGGGTGGGTCAGACGCGGCTGATCGACAACGCGATTCTCGGGTAGGAGCTAGTCTGCGATAATTTTCCGCGAGACTATCCGTTCTTCGAAAGCGAATTTGTCATGTACATAATTGACCATCTCGACACCGTTATCGAGCTAGAGGATGTGCCACAGTCCTCAATCGGTGCCCCATGCCCTCTAATGCTATGTGGAGAGAATTTTCTGCACCTTGTCTACATCATTCAAACAGACTTGGAGAATTGGGATGGCCGCATAGTCCGCGTGGTCAGCGAGCACACGCCGGAAGAGTCATGCGCGCTGGTCCGCTTTAAGCGTGCAGAAGCACACATGTTCGGGCCGCCCAATGATGAGGCTTTTACTGGTCATCCATTAGAGGAACGAGGGTTGCGACCCTACTCGGTTTCCGAGGTGAATTACTCTTCGTGGATTCGCGGACTTGAGCGCATGAACTCGGTTCATCCCTATCATCGAAAAGAGAAGTATTTGAAGCTGAAGCACTTCATCTTCGCTTTCCATGACACAACATTTGAGTGTGTTGCAACTGGCTTCGATGTATCCATTCACCGCGGCAGCGTCGCAGCTGTTCTCCGCGACTCATGGCCCCAGACCTAGGGACTTCGCTTTGGCCCGGCGATCCGTGCGTCTACATTCAAGAGGACAAGGGAAAGGCCAAGGCTTATCAGGTTCGTCAGGTACTGCTGGCCATCGACAAACTGAGAGCCATAGAAGCTGAAAAACAAACGGAGCCAGACGATGAAGAATGACCATTATACCTATCGCGTAACCTGGTCGGCGGAGGACGGGGAACACGCTGGACTTTGTGTCGAGTTCACGTATCTCTCCTGGCTGGCCACGACTCCAGAGGCTGCTCTGGCCGGAATTCGCAAAATGGTGCGCGAAGTCGTGCTGGATATGAAGGCTTCAGGGGAGCCGATTCCCGCTCCATTGGCAGAGAAGCACTACAGTGGCGTGTTCCGTGTGCGCATCCCACCACATGTGCATCGTTCGCTGGCCCTGGAAGCAGCCGAACAAGGCGTAAGCCTGAACCGGCTGGCGAGCGCGAAGCTGTCGTCGTAGGCCCAGCGGCAACTACACTATCAACTATGGAAGTTCTTTACGGGGTGCATCCGGTCGAGGAGGCGCTCAGGGCCGGCAAGCGGCGATTTGACTACGTGCTTGTGGCTCGCGAGCGCGAAGATCTGCGTCTGGAGAAGCTGGTGGATGCTTGCCGCCAGGCTGGGGTTCGGGTTCGCCAAGAGCCAAGGGAGCAGTTGACCCTGGTGGCCAAGACCGCTGCCCATCAGGGCGTGGTGGCCATGGTGCGCCCGCAGGAGTTTTTCGCGATTGAAGACCTGTTTACGGCGGACCCGATGGCGGCAAACTCTGGCGCAGCCCGCCTGTTGCTAGCTCTGGATGGCGTCGAGGATCCGCAGAATTTGGGCGCGCTGCTGCGCGTAGCCGATGGCGCTGGGGTAGACGGCGTGGTGCTGACGGAGCGGCGATCGGCGCCCCTCAGCCCGGTGGTAATGAAGGCCAGCGCCGGTGCGGCTGAACATTTGCGCGTAGCACGGGTAGTGAACCTGGTGCGGGCGCTCGAAGAGCTCAAGCGGCAGAATCTATGGATCATTGGTCTGGATGAGCGCGGCACGGCCGACTACGACCAGTTCGACTTGACCGGCGATTGCGTGATTGTGCTGGGACGCGAGGGCGCGGGGCTGCACGATCTGGTCCGGCGCACCTGCGACCACCTCCTGCGGATTCCGATGGCCGGCGGGGTCAGCTCGCTCAACGTCTCGGCAGCCGGGGCGGTGGTGCTTTATGAGGCCTTCCGCCAGCGGCGCAACGCTGCTCTCTCCATCCCAGCCACCGCGTCCAAACCAAAGAAGCAGAAAGGCTTGGGCTCTTGAAATTCTCTTTTGGCTGGGCGAAAAGCATCCCTCAGTGGCTGAAGCCCTTCGTTGATTTTGCGGCGCTTGCGGCACGACTAAAGTCATGCCCTTTCAAAACGGCGTTCCTCGCGATGGTGGTTTTCTATGTAGCCGTTGTCCCCGGTGCTGCGCAGACTGCGGCTTCCGCGCAATCGGCACCCGGACCAGCAGCTCAAGCGACCCCGCAGAGTCCGCCTTCCAAAGGCCAGGTTATCTTTTCGCGGTCGACGGACGAAAACGGCCAGACAACTACCCAGGCCACACCGCCTGCCGCCCAACCTGCGATCAAGATGGCAAGCGAGCCTTCCGCCGTGGACGCCGAAAGGCAGGCGGTCACCTTTACCGATTTCGATATGGATGTGCGCTTGCGCACCGCCGAGAAACATATTGCCGTCCGTGCCCTGGTCACGGTGCGGAATGACGGTAAAACGCCGCTGATCCGCATCCCTTTGCAGCTCTCCTCATCGCTCAATTGGGAGCGGATTCGCGTCAACGGCAAAGACGTTGTCTTTTCGGTGGCTACGCTTAATTCGGACACAGACCACACAGGCCAGTTGCATGAGGCAGCGGTTCCGCTCACCCAGCCACTAACGCCAGGGGCAAGTCTTCAGCTTGACGTGACCTACTCCGGCGTCATCCCTTCGTCCGCCCAGCGGCTGCTAGTGATTGGAACCCCTGACGACGTGGCGCTGCACTCGGACTGGGACCGGATCGGTGTCACTTTCACCGGCCTGCGTGGCTTTGGCAACGTCGTGTGGTATCCGGTTTCGAGCGTGCCCGTGATTCTGGGCGACGGGGCGCGGCTGTTCGACGAAATCGGCGAGCATAAACTCAAGTTGTCCGGCGCGCATTTCCGGCTGCGGCTTACCGTCGAGTTTCCGCACGGGCAGGCGCCCACCGTGGCCCTCATCAATGGCCGTCCCGCTGTTCTCGCCGTCACCGAACCGAGCGGTTTGGACGCGGCGCAGGAGGTCTCTGGCGTGGCCACCGCCAGCCTCGACGGCGCGACTCTGGGATTTGAGACGCCTAGCTTGTTTGTAGCGATCCGCACCGCCCACACCGACACAAACATCACGGCCTGGGCTCTCCCGGAAGACGAGGCTGGAGTTGGGGCCTGGACCACCGCGGCAATGGAAGTCGCGCCATTCTTGCGGGGCTGGCTCGGGCAGAAGCCCCGCTCTCCGCTCACCCTGTTGGACCTGCCCGAGCCGGAGGACGCGCCCTATGAGAACGGCGCCCTGCTCGCAACGCCCATTCAATCGGCCGACCCGGAAAAACTCGACGGCATTCTGGCGCATGCCCTGACCCACGCCTGGATTGCTTCTTCCAATTCGCAGCAATCGCCAAATTCGGCGCCCGCGCGACCCGCATGGCTTGACGAGGGAGTGGCTCATTTCATGGGCACGCTGTGGGTGGAAAAGCAGCGTGGCCGCGATCAGGCGCTCGGTGCACTGGAAGCCTCGCGTGCTGCATTGGCGCTGGCCGAGCCGGAAAGCCCAGGCCAGAACGCCGGCCAGCCGCTGACGACCGCCATCTCGCCCGTTTATTACCGCACCAAAGCTGCCTATGTGCTCTGGATGCTGCGCGACCTGGCCGACGACGCCACACTTTCGAGCGCCCTGCAAGCTTACAATCCGGCCAACGACCTTCCCACGCAGGACGCCGCTAAGGATTCCGGCAAGCCCGCTGGCCGCAGCTCGTTTGAAAAGCTGCTGGAAGAGGCCGGAGCCCATCGCGACCTTTCCTGGTTCTTTGCCGCTTGGGTGGATGCCGACAAGGGCCTGCCCGACCTAAGCATAGCCGGCGTCTTTCCCACCACAGCCTCGGCGGGCAACTGGCTGGTTGCGGTCAATGTGACCAATAACGGCTATGCCGCCGCTGAAGTTCCCGTCACCGTGCGCTCGGACGCGAACACGGTCACGCAGAGGCTGCTGGTTCCCGCCCGCGGTACCGCCGTTCAGCGCATCCTCATTCAGGGCAAACCCACCGAGGCGCAGGTCAACGACGGCACCGTCCCTGAGACCCAGGCCAGCGTACATGTGACCAAGCTGGAACCATAAACCAATGCCCCAGATCTAGCGCTTTTCGTCCCATTGTGCATCGGGACCGCGAAGCGCATACAATTCCTGAAGAAGAAAATGGCGAAAGCAAAGGAACATATTTTCGAAGTTGCGTGCCCCGATTGCGGGGCGATGCTCAGGATCGATGGAGCCACCGGCCTGGTGGTGAGCCACACGTCTGCGCCGCGCAAGCGGACGTTTGAGGATCTGGAGACGGCGGCCAAGGCGATGCGTGATCACGACGAGCGCAAGGAGTCGATCTTCCGGCAGTCGGTCGAGGCGGAAAAGAACAAGGAAGACCTGTTCGAGAAAAAGTTCGCTGAGGCGTTGCGCAAGGCGAAGGACGCCCCCGAGGGCAAGCCATTGCGGGAGTTCGATCTGGATTGAAGGCTGCGGGCCGCGCTGCAAGATCGCCTTCTCGTAGTTTTGGTTTTCAATAGGCATAGACAGCTGTTGCAACAAATCTCCCCATGCATCGCTATTTGAGGCTCTCTTGCTGATCGATTCCCACGCGCACCTGGACAGCGAGCGCTACGCGGACGACCGCGAAGCGATGCTGCGCCGCGCCTGGGCGGCTGGAGTGGGTACTGTGCTCTCCATCGGCATTGGCGAACAGGCGGCGGGGATGGACGGAGCGTTGGCAATATGCCGCCAGTTCAACGGGCAGCCCGGTATGCCGCATCTCTATGCCAGCGCCGGCGTTTATCCGCACAACACGCCGGAGATCGACGAAGCCGTTCTGGGCAAGCTCGACAGCCTATTGGCCGAGCCGGAGGTGATTGCCTGCGGCGAAATTGGCCTGGACTACTACCATGAGGGCGCGCCGCACCCGGCGCAGCGCGAGGGGCTGATTCGCCAACTGGAGATTGCGGCGGCGCGCAAGCGGCCCATTCTCATTCATTGCCGCCCTAAAGACGCCGGGGTCCCCAGCGACAGGTCTTCGTCGCTGGGATGGAAAGACGAGGCTACGGATGCGTGGGACGATCTCTTCGCGGTTCTGGAAGAACATTGGCGACACATTGGGTTGGGCGGCGTGATGCACTGCTTCGGCGGCGGATGGGAGCAGGCGCGGCGGTCGCTGGAGATGGGCTTTCTGGTCTCGTTTGCCGGAAATCTGACCTATCCCAAGGCCCAGCCGCTACGCGATGTGGCCGCGCGGCTGCCGCTCGACAGCATTCTGGTGGAGACCGACGCCCCCTGGCTGGCCCCCGCGCCCCATCGCGGCAAGCGCAACGAACCAGCCCTGGTGCTGCGCACGGCACTGGTTTTGGCCGAATTGCTGGGTGTCAATGAGGAAGAAATCGCCTCCGCCACCACGAAAAACTTCAACCGGCTGTTTCGCCTCCAGCCGGACGTGGGAAACTGATACAGGGCAGCCATTTTCGCGTTCGAGGATTTAGAGACCATGGCCCAGGAAAATTCGTTCGACATTGTGAGCAAAGTGGAGATTCAGGAAGTCCGCAACGCCATTGACCAGGCGCTGAAGGAAGTTCGCCAGCGCTTCGACCTGAAGGATTCCCACTCGGAGATCACGCTGGCGGAGGGCGACAAGGAGATTCAGTTGGCCTCCGCCGGGGAGTACAAGCTGGAGGCGGTCAAGGAGATTCTGGGACAGAAGCTGGTGAAGCGCGGCGTCTCGCTGAAGAATCTGACCTACGAAAAGATTGAGCAGGCCTCAGGCCAGAGCGTGCGGCAGAAGATCAAGCTGCAACAGGGCATCCCCGTGGAAAAGGCCAAGGAGATCGTTCGCCTGGTCAAGGACTCGAAAAAGAAGGCGCAGGCCAGCATCCAGGGCGATACCGTCCGAATAACGAGCAAAGATCGTGACGAGTTGCAGGGAATCATTGCCTTGCTCCGCGGCAAGGATCTGGGTGTGGAGTTGCAGTTTACCAACTACCGCACGAACTAGGCGGAGGATAGGCAAATGGGCTATCAGGAAATCATGCGCGAATACGCGAATCAGCGCGCACGATGTGCTGGAAAGTCCGTCGACGAATTACTTGCCCTCGCGAATGGTAACGAGATCAAATTCATACAAGCACTTGAGATGGCAGTTCAGCAAAAATCGGAACGAGCAGGCGAGGACGGCATGTCAGAAGAAGAAGTCATCGTCCTGGCCGTTGAAGCCCTGGAGCGTGAAGTAAACAACGGTGGATATAGCCAGTTTTTCGTGAACTCATCGCGCGAGTTTACTCCAATCATCGTGCATGCACTCCTTCGTATCGGTTGTCCGGAGACGGCTGAGATTACCAAGAGAGCAATCGCAGCAGCAGGATTCCAGGGATTGGCACCGATTGCGCTCGCGGGAGCTTTAGAAGCTTATGGCAAAGAATATGGCCGCGAAAATGCACATCGATTTATAAATCCTAAGGAAGCCCAAGCAATTGTCGATGGAATCGTTTCAGACGATTCGTACTCTGTACCCGATAGAGGTAAGCCAAACTCTGTGAGCAGCAAAGCATGGGACGCATTGGAAAAGGATCTCGATGAATGCGATCAGCTATATTACAGAGCAGGCGAAAATATTGGCGGTCAACTTATTGATTTTGTGAAGGCCAACAAAAACGCGATTCAACCCTGATCGGCGCAGTTCGGAGCACTTTGAGCACACTGGCGATAGCGACGGCGAGAGAGGTCTTCGATCTGCTGCGGGACGATCTCGTGGCGATCGAGCAGGAGTTGGGCCGCGACGCCGCCTCCAGCGTAAGCACCATCACGGAGATCGCCGAATACCTGCGCGAGGGCGGCGGCAAACGCATTCGCCCCACGCTGCTGCTGCTTTCAGCGCATGCGCTCGGCTACTTCAACCACGGCGCTATCCGCCTGGGCGCGGTGGTGGAGATGGTGCATACCGCAACGCTGGTTCACGACGACATCATCGACGGCGCTGACACGCGACGTGGACGCCCTTCGGCCAATACGACCTGGGGCAACGAGAAATGCGTGCTGGCCGGCGACTGGCTTTACATGCAGGCCTTCAAAGTGGCTCTGGAAGAGAAGAACCTGCGCGTGCTCGACCTGCTGATCGGCCTGACGCAGCAGATGGTCGAGGGCGAGCTGCTCCAGATTCAAAAGCTGGGCAAAGCTGTCTCCGAGGCCGAATACTATGACTTGATTTTTCGCAAGACCGCCTGCCTGTTCGCAATCTCGATGCGGCTGGGCGCAGTGCTGGCCGGGGCCACGGAGGCTGAGGAGACAAACCTTGCCACCTATGGCCGGGCTGTCGGTTTGGCTTTCCAGATTGTCGATGATGTGCTGGACCTGACGGCCACCGAAGAGGTTCTGGGCAAGCCTGTGGCCAGCGATCTGCGCGAGGGCAAGGCTACGCTGGCGGTGATCCACTCGATTGACCACGGCACCGCCGCCGACCGGCAGGCCATTCAGCGCGTTCTCGACGACCGCAGCTTTGAAAACGTAAGCCGTGGGCAGATCCAGGCAATTCTGGTCAAGAACGGTTCTGTCGAGTACGCCATGTCCGTAGCCGATCGCTATGCCGAGCAATCGCGCAAGGCGCTGGCAGGCCTTCCCGATTCCGATTTCAAACGCGCCCTGCTGTGGGTGCCGGATTTTGTGGTGGCGCGGGATAAGTAGATGGCAAATACAAAGATCGCCCAGCCAGAGTGGATCGCGGTCGACCGCTATTTCGGCGATCTGCTAGCCCCAGTCGCCGCAGATGACAAGCTCGACGCCGCCCTCGCGTCCAATGCGGAGGCAGGCCTTCCGGCCATCGATGTTTCCCGGCTCCAAGGCAAGTTCCTCGACCTTCTTGTGCGTATCTCCGGCGCGCGGCGCATCCTGGAGATCGGAACCCTCGGCGGCTACAGCACCATCTGGATGGCGCGCGCGCTTCCCGAAGGCGGGCGCATCGTGACCCTGGAGTTCGATCCGCATCATGCGGCGGTTGCGCGCGCCAATCTTGAAAACGCCGGTGTGCTGGATCGCGTGGATCTAATGGTGGGACGAGCGGTAGATAGCCTTGCGGCTCTGGAAGACAGCGGAGCGTTGCCCTTCGATCTGATCTTCATCGACGCCGACAAAGAGAGCTATCCGGAATACCTCGATTGGGCGTTGAAGCTGTCGCGCCCTGGAACGACGATCGTTGCCGACAATGTTGTCCGCGACGGGAAGGTTGTCGACCCAGAATGCGACGATCCGAGAGTGCAAGGCATCCGGCGCTTCATGGAGTTATTGGCCGCTGAACCGCGATTGAGCGCCACGGTGATTCAGACTGTCGGCGGGAAGGGATATGACGGGTTTGCTTTGGCGGTGGTGCTACGCTGAGCGACCCTTCAGGCGTCCTGAACGACAGTTCCCTGATGGTAGACAATCTTCCAGCCATCGGGGGTGTTGCGCCAGATGGTCGCCCGCCTTGTGAGGCGCACCTTGTCCTGGAGCAGGGTGTAGGTCAGCAGATAGGTGTCGTCCGAGAGTTTGCGGCAATGGAAGTCGCGCGTCTCCCAGACGTCAGCGTGAGGGCTGGCATGGCGCTTCTCCAACTCATCCAGCACGCACTGCCGTGAGTAACGGCGCCCGGAGGCTCCGGTCTCCCAGAAGTCCTCAACCGTCATCCGCTCGAAATCGGCTCGCGACGTTCCAAATTCAGGGCGATGAAAGATGGGTTCGCGGCGGGAGAGTTCGGCGAGTACATCTTGCAGTTCTGGATCGGTCGTGGGCAATGTGGTCAAATTCTCAACTATCTTCAAATTTCAGGTTCACGGGAGATTGGCTCAGCGATTCTTCGGCTACCGTGGTGGGTACGTCGTTGCCCACCACATCCAACGAGAAATCATCTACCCAGATTTGTCCTGGGCCGACAAGAAGTGCACCGATGGCGATCGCATATGCATCAGTAGGTACATCTAGGACCACTTCCCGGCGAACCCATTCGCTGGTTCCCCGAACGGGCCGTCTTTCCATGTTGTCGAAGCCTTGAAGTTCCCCATCCGCGCCATCGATCCGCATCCAAAGTCCCGCCCAGCCCTCGACAGACTGGACGCGAAGATATCCTGTGAGTCGAAGCCGTTTACCTCTGAAGGATCCGGCCATGAATCGTTGGCTCAATGCGCCGAACCCTTGAGGATCTTCTGCTTTGGCTCGAATATAGGCACTTGTCTTGCCGGAATGCACCTGAACTTGATCAATGCCGACAACGTAATCGTCGCTGGCTCCTTCCACACTTCCAGCAAGCCAGCCCGGTGGTGGTTCTCCCCAAACGTCGCTGCTGACAGTCCGCGCATATGGCTTCATCAACAACAGCGTTTCTGCTTTTGTTTTTTCAGTCGCAGCATTGGTATTGGCAATTTGAGAGTCAATTTGCTCCACGTGCTTGCGAACTTCGTCGGTCTCGGCAAGAGTTTTTTCTCGCGCTTCGCGCGAGAAGAACCAATTGGACGCAGCTACAATCACACCGCCAAGCACCGATGTAATGAAGCCTGCTCCGATGGGGAATTCCATAGACGCACCTTGATATTCAATTTGAGCCGGTTCTCTGGCAGGCCAGGCCGATGCTGCGGCTGGCAAAGGACAGTAGATTCTGCTTCAACAAAAGCGGACTCGGCTCTGTCACCATTGGCTTGCCAATATACCAGACCCAGGGGCTGTCGGCCATCTCGACTCCGCAATGTCTTATGAGAGGGCGCCGAGCGGTTTACTCCTCCGCCATCATCGTCCGCAGCGCCGCTGCATACTGCTCTGGCAAGGTAATCCTTTTCAACTGTCCGTCGCAGACCACGTGGACCGTCTCGCCTTCCGCCAGGAGCTCACGCTCTTTTCTCTCCTGGTTTGCCTCGCCATAGATTCGATACGCGAATTTGACCACCGGGCCACGCAATAGCACCGGGCGGGTTTCGATCTGAATCTCGTCGTCGTAGCGGGCAGGGGCGCGATAGCGGCAGGTGGCCTCAACCACGGGCAGGATGCACTGATGATCGATCTCGAGTTGGCTATAGGTAAGACCAAGGGCGCGGAGCACCTCGCCGCGGCCAATCTCAAACCAGACCAGATAGTTGGCATAGTAGACAATGCCCATCTGATCGGTTTCAGCATAGCGGACGCGTACTTGGGTGGTGACGGGCATAAGTGCAGGGTAGAGGGTTCAGGGTTCAGAGATCAGGGGTAGGTTCCCAGTTCAGATCCTGACCCCTGAACCCTGAACCCTGTTCTTACGGCTTGAGGTGCGTGAAGATGGGCAGCTTGGTGACGTCGTTGAAGATCACGAAAGCGAAGAAGGCGACGATCACCACAAACGCAGCCTGGTAGATTCGCTCCTTCACGTTGATGTTGATTTCGTGGCGAAGCACGCTCTCGATGAGCAGAAACAGAATCATGCCGCCGTCGAGAATGGGGAAAGGCAGCAGGTTGAGAATGCCCAGGTTGAGGCTGATGCTTGCGCCCAAACCAAACTTCGCGGACCAATCCTTGGCCTCTGCTGCCTCGCCCGCCGCGCGCGCGATTCCCACCGGACCTGAGAGCTGCGTAACTGATGCCTGGTGCGTGAAGAGCTGCCGCAGCATTCCAAAGATGAGCATTGAGTTCTCAGCGCAGAAATCTTTCGACTCAACCACGGAGTCAGTAAACGGCATCGGCTCACGCTGCGTGGGAACATCCAAAGGCGGGTCCCACGTGAAACCCAAACGCCAAGCTGAATCCTGCAATGACGGGTGAGCCAGCAGAGGCCCGATTGCCTGGCCGTTGCGGCTCACGCTCAGCAAGACTGGCTTGCCCTGGCCGGATTTGAGATAAGCAGCAAGAGGATTCAGGGTGTGAAAGGCGTGTCCGTCCACGGCGAGAATGAGGTCGCCACCACGCAGGCCAGCTTGCGCAGCCGGTGTATTGGAGACCACTGAAGCCACATGAATGGGGGTTTCCACCAGCTCGAGGAAGAGGCCGGCATCTTCCATCCCCAGCTTCCCCTTTGTTCCTTCTGGGAGTTGCATGGCAAGTGGGAGCGTCTTGCCGCCTCGCTCCACTGTTACGGTCACGGTCCTTCCGGCGTTCGCGGTTACGCTATGGCGAATCTGCTCCCATGACGGATTGCCGATCGTATCGAAACGGCTGATGACGTCGCCCGTGTCGATGCCCGCCTGGGCCGCGGCTGAGCCGCCGTCGACCCACTCGACGACGATGGGATGGACGGAGGGAACCTCGTTGATGAAATTGAAGTAGAAAAGCATCAATACGAAGGCCAGGACGAAGTTGGCAAACGGTCCGGCCACGCCGATGAGCATTTGCTGCCAGCGGGGATGGGAGGTGAGTGCGCCGGGGTCACTCACTGGCGCTTGCGTAGCCGTACCGGTCGCCGCGTCGGTGAGTTCGGCAAAGTTCTCGCCGCTCATCTTGACGAATCCGCCGAGTGGGAGCAGGCAGACTTTGTAGTCGGTGTCGCCGTATTTGAAGCCGAAGAGGCGCGGACCAAAGCCGACGGAAAACGCTTCGACGCGCACTCGACAGAGCTTGGCAACAGCAAAGTGGCCGAACTCATGGACCACGACCATGACGCCGATCAGGACGACAAAAGCAGCAACGGAAACGAGAAAATCATGCATAAATGTAAAGTTCTTCCTCGGGGAAAAGCGTGCCCGGCCAGCGAACCTAAGTCAAAAGAGCGCGAGCCGATTCGCGTGCCTCGTGGTCGTGGGCAAGCACTTCCGCAATGGTGGCGGGATGCGCCTCCGGCGTGGATGCGAGCACCTTTTCAATTGTACGCGGGATTCCGGTAAACGGGATGCGCCGGGCCAGGAATGCCTCAACGGCTACCTCGTCGGCCGCATTCAGGGCGATGCAGTGGGCTCCGCCCTTTTCGGCGGCCTCAAAAGCCAGTCGCAAACAAGGAAAACGCTCGAAATCGGGTGGCTCGAAGTCGAGATGGCGCACGGCGGCCAGGTCGAAGGTGAGCGTGGAGGCTGGGCGCTCCGGCCAGGCCAGCGCATACAGGATGGGAAGGCGCATGTCAGTCACCGAGATTTGGGCCAGAATGGAGCCGTCCACGTACTCCACTAGCGAGTGAACCGTGGACTGGGGATGCACCGTGACCCGCACCCGGCTGGGCGGCACATCGAAAAGGCGGCAGGCCTCGATGATTTCAAGACCCTTATTGAGCATGGTCGCGGAGTCGATGGTGATGCGGCGGCCCATCACCCAGGTGGGGTGCTTGAGCGCCTGCTCGGGGGTAATGGCGGCAAACTGGTCTAAAGGCAGTTGGCGGAACGGTCCGCCCGAAGCCGTTAGCCAGATGGTCTTCACTTCAGAATGGACACCGACCCGCAGGCACTGATGGACGGCGTTGTGTTCGCTGTCGATGGGCAGGATGGGGACGTTGCGCTCGCGGGCGGCGCGGGTAAGAATCTCGCCGGCGGCCACCATGCACTCCTTGTTGGCCAGGCCCACGGGCTTGCCGGCCAGGATGGCCGCGTGGGTGGCCTCAAGCCCGGCCACACCGACGATGGCCGAAACCACAAAGTCCGCATCGGGCAGTGTAGCGCAGGCAACGGTCCCTTCGGTCCCGTAAACGACCTCGATGCCGGTAACGCCGGCCTGGCGCAGCCTTGCGATCAGCTTTCCGGCCAGCTCTTCGGTGGCCAGCGAGACCACCCGCGGCCGCCAGCGAACGGCCTGGGCGAACGCCTCGTCAAGGTTGCGTCCAGCAGCCAGCGCGGCCACCTGATAGCGGTCGGGGAACTGCTCGATGATGGAGAGGGTGCTCTGGCCGATGGAGCCAGTGGAACCGAGAATGGCGAGTCTCTTCAATGTATTTTGTGATTTTCCCCTTGGGTTCATTATCGCTCGAATGTCCCGAGGGCCGACAAACGCCGTGCATCAGAACCGCTGGTGAATCACCAGAGCGTACCACAGCACCGGAGCGGCCAGCAGCAGGGCGTCGATGCGGTCCAGGACGCCGCCGTGACCGGGAAGTATGGAGCCGGAATCCTTGACTCCGACCGAGCGCTTGATCGCCGACTCGGCCAAATCGCCGAGCTGAGCCGCCACATTGATCAGGACAGCCAGCCCCATCCAATACCAGAGATCCTCGGAGTAGGAGAGCTTGGCCGAATCCCACTGCGCAAGCCAGTTAGCCAGCCAGAGCAGGCCGCCCGCGGCAAGCAGGCTACCCGCCACCGAACCCAGCGCACCCTCCCAGGTCTTGTTAGGGCTGAGCGAGGGCGCCAGCTTGAGCCGGCCCAAGCCGCGGCCCACATAGAGAGCGGCGATGTCGCCGGCCCAAACCACACACAACAAAAAGGCTACCAGCGAAGGGCCATTCGTCTCTTCACGCAGGTTGGGCAGGGCAAGGAGGGTAAGTCCAACGTAGAAAAGGCAGAAAACGGAGGACGCGGCATCCGCCATCATGGAATCGATGGAGGAGCGGAAGGTGCAGTAGATCAGTAGGCCAATGCAAAGACCGCCGAAGATGGGCGCGGTTTGGTCGGGGTATTCAAAATTGCCGGCAAACAGCAGCGCCAAAGCAACCACGACCGCGACGCGCGGGGGCTTCGCCCCTGCCCGCTCCGCCAGACCCAGATATTCCCAGGCGGCCATCGCTGCTATCCCGGCTACGGCCAGCGTAAACAGCCACTGCCATCGCGGCCCCAGAAAGGTCAGAAAGAGGACCGATGGAATCAAAACAAGTGCGGTAAGGATGCGTTTCATGCCAAGGGTGAGAATACACCGGCAGGGCAGCGTTGAACCGGCTGTCTACATTTCAGGTAGTGGGTCAGTTTGGATTTCCACAGGCTTGCGCTCTGCGTTCAGACCGTTCACACTTGATTCATGCCTAGACGCTCAAGCAAGGACCATGATTTCGCCGTCAACGCTTTTCGAGTCGTAGAGCAAGCCATCGGGGAGCATATGGACGGAACCCCTCTGGAAGACCCGGACGCCGGGAAGAATCCAGCAGCCGTCGCGCTGGGAAAGCTCGGTGGCGCGAAGGGCGGAAGGGCTAGAGCGTCCAAACTCTCACCGGCAAAGCGCAAAGCGATAGCGAAGAAGGCGGCTGCGGCCCGTTGGAAAAGCAAATAAAACCATACCTATTGTGGTTGATGTTCCGTACACCGCCTATATAGTGTGCAACTTTTGTCACTTGACAGTGTCCAATAAATGTTGGCATTATGCCAACATGGTGCCGATAACTGCGGTAGCGGTGGATATTGCCCTCGACATGCTCAAAGACTGTTTGGGCAGTTCCGGGACCGTTATTATAGGCAAGCATTTTCGAGATGAACTGAGAAAGGAAGGCTTGACGGTACCGGATGCCTGGCAGGTGCTCCGGTCTGGGTGCATTCCCAATCCCCCCGAATGCGACATAAGGACGGGAGAATGGAAATACACCATCGAAGGATATGCCCCGGAGGGGACATGTTTAGCCATCGTGTTCAGCTTCAAACAAGTCAACGAGGCTTATCTGATCACTGTTTTCTCGGTAGAGAGAAAAGGGAGGACCGCTTGAAAACAGAATTGTGCGATTGCTGCGGAGGAACGGCTCAAGTTGTCCGCAGAAACTACCAATTAACAGACATGGGGATTCCTGTCGAACTACAGCGGATTAAGGTGATTGAGTGCCCGGCCTGTGGCAATGTTGACCCCATTGTCCCCAACCTGGACGGCCTCATGCACGTATTAGCTCTCGCCGTACTTTGCAATCCGTGCAAGCTCAATGGGGAAGAGGTGAGATTCCTCAGAAAGTATGTGAACAAGAGTGCTGTGGAGTTCGCTCGCTTCTTGCACTTAGATCATACCCATCTATCTAAGATCGAAAACAACCGATTGGAGATTGGGAATCGAACTGACAAGCTGGTTCGTCTGATGGTCGTTAACATGGACCCGAAGCTAGAGGACGGCATTAAGAGACTGATGGAGCTAATGCCGAATATTACCGACAACTGCGCCGAAGAAAAGCAGGAGATTCAGATCGATCCTGCGACCGGCGAATATCAGTACACATAGCTGACCCGCGCTTGCTTTGTTGTTTGAGGGGCAAGCGCATTTTTATGCTTGACAATGCATACACGTTCAAGCATAATGGTCAGTATGAACAGACTAGACACAACCCGGCAAGTCCAAGTTGTGAAGTGCCTATGCGAAGGTATGAGCATCCGTGGCACCGTCCGTCTGACTGGAGCGGCGAAGAATACTGTTGTCAGCTTGCTTCGGGACATGGGTTGCGCCTGTGCGGCGTTCCATGATCGCAACGTGCGCGGGATGCGCGTTCGGCGGCTGCAATGCGATGAAATCTGGTCCTTTGTGGGAGCCAAGCAAAAGAACGCTTCCCCTGAAAAGAAAGATGCGGGATGGGGCGACGCTTGGACCTGGACGGCCTTAGACGCCGATACAAAGCTGTGCGTCTCCTACCTCGTGGGCGGTCGGACTACCGGCTGGGCAACCGACTTCATGCTCGACTGCCGGGAGCGCATTGTTGGACATCCGCAGATCACCACAGACGCGCACAAGCCATACCTCAAGGCTGTGGAAGAGGCTTTCGGGGGCGATGCGGACTATGCGATGCTGCACAAGGTCTACGGGGCCTCAAACGAGCCAGAGCACCGCTACAGTCCCGCAACCTGCATAGGATGCGATATGAAGGTGGTGAGCGGCGACCCGGACCCGGCGCACGTCAGTACCAGCTACGTGGAGAGGCAGAATCTGACCATGAGAATGAGTATGAGGCGGTTTACCCGGCTCACGAATGGTTTCTCCAAAAAGGTTGAGAATCACGGCCATGCAGTTGCGCTGTACTTCATGTTCTACAACTTCTGCCGGGTTCACAAAACATTGCGCGTTACGCCAGCAATGGAAGCGGGGCTGGCAGATCATGTCTGGACAGTTGAAGAACTCTGCGCTTTGCTGCCTAAGCCAACAGTGGCTAAATCTACCAAGGACCGAGACTTGCTGCGAAAGGCACTCGGGGAATAGTATTCAAGGCACAAGAAAACCCGCCGCCAGCGGGTCCCTTGTGTTGCCAATATGTCGCGCCCTGCAACGCTCAAATTTAGCGTAACGCAGGATTTCGCCCAATGCAAGCACCAGAATTCCTAATCTTTCCGTCTCCAGAAGATGATATGCCACTGAACGAAACAGATAAGTCGTGGATTCGAGAGACAATCCAGAACGCACATAAAGCGCACGGATGGGGGGCTTTTAGGCGTTTTATCAAAGAGTGGGGAGGTTTCGGAGCAGCCGTCGCTGTAGTCTTGTTCGCTGCAAACCAATGGACAGCGTATGTAGAGTTCCGAACGACTACAAATGAAAAACTCAAAAGCGTTGACGAGCGTCTGAATCGCTTGGATGAACATCTGAATCGCCTAGATAAATCCGTTGCAGCTCTTCAACTCGAAACGTTTTCCGAAAGCCCAACAGATAAGAACAGTGCAATTGAAGCCATAAAAGCAATAGATTCGGCTCGCATGCAATTTGTTCAACTACCGCCAGAAGTAATCAACCAGACAGGGAAACGGTTTGTCGAGGCGGCGGACAAGAATCCTGAAGCATGGGATGCGACCCTCGGATTTCTTAACTACAAGTCATTTCTCAATAGCGTTTCGCTTCTAATTCCTTCCCATGCTCATGCAACTTTCACCGACCACTATCGGCATTTCCTACCTGAAGGAGGAGGGCAACCTCCTACAATATCGGTTGTCGGTGCCGTGCCAGAAGAATCGGCTGCTAGGTTTGATTTAATGGGCGAGGACTCAAACAAAGGCCTAGTATATGCAAGTCAATTCGTTTTCGTTACCGGGGGAGATGTATCGATCGATGCAATGCAGATTAGAAATGTAGTATTTATAGGCACCAAGATTTTCTACGATGGTGGCCCGGTTCAAATGGAAAATGCTTACTTCGTCAATTGCATATTTGTGATGAAGCCCGCGCCGAAGAGTCGAGGTCTCGCTTTAGCTGTTTTAGACCTGCCGCCCTCGACCGATTTCTCTGGCGAGTGAACTCCCCCTCCCTGTGGAAATCCAAACTGACCCACTACCACATTTCACGGGCCTCCAGTAAGTCGATTTTCAGAACATGTAGGGAAACAGACAGACAGTCTAAATATAGTCTTGACAGGCTGTCTGAGTCTTGTTAATCTTTAAGCATCGAGTTGCACGAGTATTTTTTACGCGCCAGAAAAAGGAGATTTTGCTATGAGTAACCTCGGATTGAGCGACCAGGTACGCGCAAAGGCCCAAGCAAAGTATGTGCATCCTGCGATCTTTGCTGGGAAAAAGCGGTTTTCGATTCCCGTGAAGGCTCTTTTGGAGGATTTGCAGACTGACGGCTTTCCAGCAAGAAACACACCTCAGGTCTGCACAGCGTTGCAAGCATCGAAGTTTCTCCGCGAGAACGGACTCGAAATCGAAGGGGTCGACGGGCCCCCATCGAAGTTGAGCACGACTGTTGTTGTCCGGTATCGAGTGACAGATCACGGTTTGGATTTAGGGAAGAATGTAACCACGTTGGGGGACAAGCAAGTCGATTCCGCCGAAGAATCTCCCGAGGAGTGGGCGTTCAGGCTGACAGAAAAGATGCGCGGTCTTCTGAAAGAAGAACTGGCTGAGTACGGCGGTGGTGAAGCCTTTATTCGGTGGATTCGGTCGGAAGATGAGAACGCCGAATGAGTCGTATCTTCTGGGACAGCATGCTGTTTATCTATCTGCTGGAGGACCACCCAACATTCTCTCCACGCGTACAACATCTTCTAGCACGGTCTCGTCGGCGGGGTGACTCACTTTATACGAGCTACCTCGCTTTAGGCGAGGTAATCGCCGGCGCCGAAAAATCGCCGCAACCGCAGAAAACAATCGCTATGCGCGCGTCAATGCAGCAAATGGGATTTTCATATTTGCCGTTTGACGAGGGTGCTGTCACACCTTTCATCAGCCTTCGAGCAAAACTGAAATTGAAAATCGCCGATTCGATTCACCTGGCTTGCGCGGCCTCGGCCGGAATCGATCTGTTTCTCACCGGCGACAAACAACTTGTCAAGCTGGACGTCCCCGGTATCCAGTTCATTGCCGATATCAATACACCTCTCTTATAGGTGTTCCCGGAGGAGGTGAGCCGGCAGCGCATGTCGCCGCCAACCAGCCGATCTCCTTTGAAATTCTCCCGGAAAACCAAACGACCCAGTCCCTCTATTTGCCGTCTGATCGCAGCCAGTCCACGAATGCCTCGGACTCACCGCGCTGCGCCATTGCTTCTTTAAGCCGGAAGCGCAACTTCTCAGCCAACTGCTTTGCCTTGGCCGCGGAATCCTCTTCCTTCGGCGCTCTCTTTACGTTTTCCAATGAATTCTTGCCTCCGCTCCAGAGTATCGTCACGATGGGCGGTCCAGATCACATTTGTAAATGCAACAAAAGTCTCAGGAACAACTAAAGTAATCAAATCTGTCGCTTGGGTAATTAAACGGCTGCAATCTTGATCCGTTCCGGCTCTTCGTCCACCTCGCCCGAGCCCTCGCTGAGTCCGCCATAGCGGCGTTCGCGACGCTGGAAGTCGGCGATGGCATCGAGCAAATGGATTCCGCGAAAATCCGGCCAGAGCCTTTCGGTGACGAAGATCTCTGTATAGGCCACCTGCCACAAAAGGTAGTTCGAAAGCCGCATCTCGCCCGAAGTGCGTATGAGAAGATCCGGGTCGGGCATGTGCGCCGTGTAGAGATGGCGGTGAATGTCCTCTTCGGTGATGCGGCCAGGGCTGATGTGCTTGAGCTCGATCTCGGCCGCGAGGGAGCGGAAGGCGTCCACCAGCTCAGAGCGGCCACCGTAGTTCAAGGCCAGGGTGAGCGTAGTGCCGGTATTGCGCGCAGTGGCGTCAGCCGCCCAGGCCATCTTGTCCTGAACTTCGGGAGGCAGTTCGCGGGTGCGGCCGATGTACCTGATACGCACATTGTTGTCCATCATGCGCTGCAGGTTGCTCTCGAGGTAGGTCTTGAGCAGGCGCATGAGGAAGTTGACCTCGGCGCGGGGACGGCGCAAGCTGTTTTCCAACGAAAATGCATAGAGCGTGAGCCAAGGCAGACCGATGCGCGAAGCGGTTTCGGTGACCAGTTGAACGCTTTTGGCGCCCTGCTGATGGCCCTGGAATCGCTTGAGCGAGCGGTGACCAGCCCAGCGGCCGTTGCCGTCCATGATAATGGCCACATGCTCGGGCAGGCACTCGGGCTTCAGCGTTGCGTAAACAGCGCGCTCCTCTGAGGTCAGCTCATGGATGCGCAGCGTGCCGGATGGATACAAGGGACTCGCCTCTACATTGCTCGTGCGGCCTGAAGGCCAACGCCCTGGCGGGATCCCAACGGGATGCCGGAGGAGGTGCGCCGGAACCGAATCAACGGGCCACTCGCCCACAGCAGACTCCTTGAGCGAGGTAAAATTCTCCCTCAGCCGGAGCCGAAGTGTTGCATCATCGACCGTAGCACAAGCGCCCCTCAGTCGCAATCGCTCGACAGTGCGAACGGATCGCACCGGGCAGACAGGTGTTATGCAGTGCGGCGGCGGCCCATGGCTGCGTCCCGCACCGCGCCGGAGAACAGCATCCGCTGCATCGAGTCCAACTGCGGCAGCAATGCGGCAATCTCGGCCAAAAACGGGTCGGCAAGAATCGAAGCTACTTCCTCGTCGCGTTGACTGCGAGCGTCCCGTACCAGATGGCACACATCCACCTCGAGGGCCGCGGCCAGCCGCTCCAGTGAACCGAGCGTTGGAATCGCCTTGCCGTTTTCAATCTTGGAAATGTAGGTGCGGGGCACCTGCATACGCCCAGCGAGCTGGCGCTGACTGAGGTGGCGCGCTTTGCGAATCTCGCGCACCTGTCCAGCAACCCGTAGCCCGGCCTCGGCCGAAGCGGGAGCAGACAGGCTGACCACAAGTTGCGGGGCAAGCGGCAAGGGCTCCTCGATTTCGAGGGGCTTGTGACATTTCCTGCAAAGGGAGTTGCTGGTCCTGAACTGAACCAGACTACAGTGATCGCACCGCAGCACTTCGCGTGCATCCACGCTGACGAGGGCAATAGCCATTGGCTTTGTGCGGAGTGCCAGAGCGGGAACTCCGGGGTGCTTATTCGCACCGCGATATGGGTTACTCTCGGGGAAATGAACCATAATTGTCAAGTAGAAACTTAGGGGCGGGCCTAAGATTCACCCATCATACCCTGAAAAACCAGAAGAATCACGAACCAAATTGAGCAACATTGAAAAAAATAAATTTGGCCGGCGATTCCTTCGTGCCCAGGGGGGCAGTACAATCCGGCCGCTGCACAAAATATTGAGACGCCCTGAATGCACTAGAATGAATCCTTAACGATCACCTAGATAGGATTCCCCTCGCATGCCCGAAGTATTGAAGTCCGCACTCGTCTCCTCACTCGAAGCAGCAGCCGCTCAAGCGGGTCTGGTGCTGGTTACCGCCGCCCAGGGCAGCGACTTCCATGGCAAGCCCACAGCGGTCTTCCAGCTTGGCTTGCCGGACTCGGAGCTTGCCGGCCGCACGCTTCGCTTGGAGCTGAACGAGACCTTCAGCTTCGACAAGCCAGACCTGCTGCCCACGATGACGGCGCATCTGGCCGCCGAGGCCAAGCGGCTGCGCAATCCGCGCCCCGAGTGCTACGTCACGCTGGGCGGTTTGCCGGTGGCTTTCGGCCAGTTCCAATGGCCGTTTCACCGCTCGACCTCCGGCGCGGACACCCATATCGTCCACGGCGAAATCACCTTGGCCGACGGCGGCGCACTCAACCTGCACGCCAAGATCGCTGCGTCGGTGACCTTGACCTTCGCGGAGATTGTGCCCTCCATGGAGCAGCCCTATGCGGAGACCTTCGTCTACAACGCGATCCGCAAGACAGTGGACCTGGGCCAGCTTGAATTCATCAAGAGCGGCAACCGTCAGCCGGTGCCTGTGACCACACGCTTCTACAGCCGCTGGCAGAAAAAATTTGTGTTCACGGAGACCAACGACGCCGAGCGCCTGGAATATCTGCTGCGCAAGGTCTACTGGCTTAGCGGCGTGCTGGGCGACGGCAAGCCGGTGTGGATCGCCGATCCGCGCGACGCGCAGTACCTCAACACGACGGAGCAGGATTTATTGCGCATGGCCGGGGATGAGGCCGGCGAGGGTCTGCTAGTGCTGGATGGGGAGTTTGCCGGGGCGACGATGAAGCTGATGGCCCGCGCGCTGACCTACCAGGCCGCGCTCGAAGCCGCGCTGAACTTTACCAAGCCGCAATTCAACGAGTCGATGCGGTCGGGGCACGCGAATATGTAAGCCTGGAACGGAACTGGCTGACAGGGCGTAAGCTGGTAGGCCGGAAGCTGGTAGTGCGGAAGCCGGTAGGACGGAAGCTGGTAGGCCGGGGTTTCAACCCCGGCAAACAACATCACCCCAATTTTTTAGAAATCAATCAACGCGGCGAAGCCGCGCCCAAACCGGATCGATCCCCGCCAACCCCTCACCAAACATCCGCGACAAGAAGCAGCGCCGCAATCCCGATCCACGGCTAACTTGCCAACTCGCTAACCCCGCGCCAGCGGGAGCTAACTCGCCGCACTCAAATCACACGGACGAAACTCCGCACCCATTCCCGCCCGCGCCGTCTTGCCCAATACCGTCCGGGCGGACGGCGCACCTTAAGTTTTTCAAAATCTCAATATTCCCCCAAAGTTCGGCACCCGGCTATTTGCGCAGCAGCTTCCGGTAGTATTTCCGGCTGTGGTCGTCTTGCGCATTGCGCATGGAACCAAGGTAGGTTTGTGCACCATCTCGCCCCCAGATATAGGTGTTGTTCCAGGGGCATTCGAGAAAATGGGGAAGGAGCAGATTCTCGTAGTCGGCGCAGATTTTCAGCGCATAATTCTGTTTCCGGCGGACACCCCGGTGGGCCAGTTGCTTGTCGCTTTTAGCGCTAGCAAGGCCCGTGATCGCCACAAAGGGGCGGCGGTAGGAACGGCTCATGACGAACTCCAGGTCGCAGTTGCGTACCTACGTCATGGCGGTCCCTCCTTGCTTCATTCTATCCTGTCCCCCTGTGCGGTTTTGATGGTAGCTCCATTTTGTCGCAATCCGAGAATTCTCCGGCAGGATCATCTAAAAAGCAAGAAGAGGATGAAAATGCAAGGCGGGATAAAAGCCCCGATGATCCAGATTGTTCTGAGCGTCTTGGGAGCGAAAAACTTTGATGTCAATATCGCGGCGAGGAGTGAGAGGTTCAAAAGGACCGTGGTCATGGCCGCACCTAACCTCTCGGCATCAATGCCGTTTACGGCGGAGAGAATGCCCCCAATCACTATGATATACAGCACATCAAATATGAGGAAAATCCCGAAATTACGAAGGAATACGCGGAACACGCCGCTGGATTTCTCTTTCTGCGGTTCGGGTTGGGCAGTCCAGTCAAGGGCTTGGGTTGGAAGCTGGCGCTGCTGCATCTCCGACCGCAGAGCCATCTTCGCTTCGGGAGTGAGGGACTTTATGTCTTGTGCCAGTCGCTCAATATCCTCAACAGGCATAGATGCGTAGTTTTTGGCTAAATCGCTCATAGCCTCACCTAGCTTTTCGTTGCAGCTTTCCGCGTCTCTTCCAACTCTCGCACTGCAAAATCGCGGGACTTGGCCCATTCTTCAGGGTTGATCGCGTTAGGTCCCTGTTGATCTCGGTCTCCCCTAGCGATGTAAAGTTCTTCAGCGATGACTTCCAAGAACAGGGCAATTTTCCTCAATTGTTTCTCTTCCATTGTCTTCCTCGAATCTTCTGAGACGCGAAGCTGCCGTATCTTGAGGCCTGCGGTATCTTGAGATAGAGAAAAGGCCGGGAGTTGCCCCGGCCCCTCCTTAAGATTCGGGAACGCTGTCCCTTCTTCGGAAGGGCAGTTTCCCTTAACGGCGGGCTCCGGTCCTTCCCATAGTCGGCCGGCAAATGGGCTTCGGACCTTCACCGACGGCGACGATCGCAGCAAGGGTTCAACGGCATAACCGAGAACACACAACCTCTGCAGCGGTTATGGAAATTGACTAGGCCCTTTACGTCGCCAAGGCTCACCCCTCACGGGATGGTCCTTTAGTCAATTGCACCTTGCGCACCAGGACCGGTCAAAATTGCCTTCATTTGGCACCTCCTGACAGGCGGTTCCTGTTGATTTCAACCTAGCACTCCTGCAAAGTCGCCGCAAGCTGTATTTCATTCCAACTGCAATTATCTTCCGGTGCCGCCTACAGTCATTTTGTCCAGCTTGATGGTGGGCATGCCCACACCTACCGGGACAAGCTTGGGTTTGAATGTGTGGGGACGTATGGGGATCCGCCGCTCTATGCCCTTGTGGCGCGGGATGAGCACGTGATTCACTTTCGCAGCGTCGACGCGCCTACGGCTCATCCGGAGAAGTATGCGGGTGGAGCGGCTGGATGCTTACCTATCGGTCGAGGATGCGAATGCGCTTTATGCCGAGTATGCAGGCAAAGGCGTGGAGTTTGCGCGGGAACTTGGCGATATGCAATTGGGGCTTGCGGGAGTTTGTGGTTAAGGATTGCGACGGGCGGCTGCTGGCGTTTGGGTCCAATTTATAATCGCTTCGGCTCTATGCTCGATTCCTCTGCAACTCTGATCATCGGCTGGCTAAGGGATATCGGTCTCTCGGTGCGCATTGCGCCGGTGGACGCGGACAGCTTTCTGCCCGGCGTGACGCTTGAGCCAGGGGGCCTGGTTGTGGACCCCGAGCGCCTGATTTATCCGGGCGATCTGCTTCACGAGGCGGGCCATCTTGCCACCATGCTGCCCGCCCAACGTGCATCTACCGGATCGAATGCGGGATCGGACATGGGGGATGAGATTGCCGCCCAAACCTGGTCGTATGCTGCCGCCGTTCTACTTGGAATTCCGGCTGAGATTGTCTTTCATTCTTCAGGCTACAAAGGTGCTGCCTCCACGCTGATGGGAGTCTACCGTGATGGCAAGGCGGGTGTGCCTCTGCTGCAATGGATGGGCCTGACGCTGGATCCGGTCCGGGCCGCCGCAGCTTCCGTTCCGCCTTACCCGCATATGATTCGCTGGCTTCGGATGGACCCCGAGTGAGGGAGGCGAACATTCTGTTCATTTACGAGCCGTTGCCGGGCCTTCGTCTCACCTCGGACCGCGACGGCCGATGCGCTGGCGCATTACGCTGCTGACAGCCGCAATTCAACCTTCGATCCGGTGGCCTCGGCGAAGCGCAGCAAGGTCTTGGTGCTGGGCAGGGTTTGACCACTCTCCAGCCGGGCGATGGCCGACTGGCTGGTACCCATGCGTGTGGCTAGTTCAGCCTGGGAAAGGCCGGCGCGTGCGCGCGCACGAATCAGCTCGGAAGCAATAGCAAACTCCTGCTCCAGCGCATCATACTCGCGCTTGACCTCAGGGTTAGCCAGCATTCTTTCCTTGAATACCTCAAATGGAATCGTCATAGAACCTCCTGTGCTCGCCGCAAAGCTAGTTTGATTTCGCCTTCTGGAATCTCTTGCGTCTTCTTCACAAATGCCCTAACGACGACAACTCGTCTTTCAACGGCAGTGACGTAAAGCGCCCGAGAAATCCCATCCCTGCCTTTCAGGCGCATTTCCCACAGCTTGTCACGAAGGTGCTTCACATGCGGATGCCCGACGTTAGCCAAGCCGAATTCGCGAATCATCCCGACAATTTGCAGGAACTTCGCCTGCATGTCCGCCGGGAGCGCGTCAATCTCCGCCTGAACGGTCTCGTTCAGCATTTCAACCGACCAGTTCATGTCTTATTATATCTCATATTTGAGATAATCGGACGGACCATGGCGATGCGCCTACCGGCCCGTCCCGCCGACGGTCATTTTGTCCAGCTTGATCGTCGGCATGCCTACGCCAACAGGCACGCTCTGCCCGTCTTTGCCGCAGGTGCCGATGCCTTCGTCCAGCTTCAAATCGTGCCCCACCATCGACACATATTTCAGGGCTTCGGGTCCGTTGCCGATCAGCGTGGCGTCGCGAACGGGGGCGGTGATCTTGCCATCTTCGATCAGGTAGGCTTCCGAGGCGGAGAACACAAATTTTCCGTTGGTGATGTCCACCTGGCCACCGCCAAAGTTGACAGCGTAGAGACCGCGCTTGACGGAGCGGAGAATGTCCTCGGGGTCGTCGTCGCCGGCCAGCATGTAGGTATTGGTCATGCGCGGCATGGGAATGCACTGGTAGCTCTCGCGGCGGCCGGAACCGGTGTTGGCCGCGCCGGTGAGCCGCGCTGAAAGCTTGTCGGTCAAATAGCCCTTCAAAATACCGCCCTCGATGAGGACCGTTTCCTGGGTTGCGGAACCCTCGTCGTCCACATTGAGCGAACCGCGGCGGCCGGCCATTGTTCCGTTGTCCACGACGGTGACCTTGGGGCTGGCCACGGATTGGCCGATTAGCCCTGCAAAGGCGGAGGTCTTCTTGCGGTTGAAGTCGGCCTCGAGGCCGTGGCCTACCGCTTCGTGGAGCAGGACTCCCGGCCAGCCGGGGCCGAGGACCACTTGCATCTCGCCAGCAGGCGCGGGGACTGCGCCGAGTTGCAGAATCGCACCCCGCGCGGCCTCGTGAGCCAGGTGTTCCGGGCTTTTGGAGCCTACAAACTGCTCCAGCCCCGCACGTCCACCGCCGCCCGCCGAACCTTTGGTGGTGTTCGCCTCTTCTTTGGCAATGACAAAGACGTTGAGCCGGCAAAGTGGCTGGGTATCGCTGGCAAACGCGCCGTCGGAGGCGGCAATGAGAATGCGACGCAGTTCCTCAGAATAGCTGGCCCGCACCTGCACAACGCGCGGATCATAAGCGCGGGCGGCGCGGTCAGCGCGCAGAATCAGCTCGAGGCGCGCGGCCAGATCCAGATCGAAGCCGCCCAGCGGAACGGGATAGAGATCGGCGGCGGGCGCTTCGACGAATCCCTGCACCGATTGCTTCGCCGGCCCTGACGCGATCAGCGCGGCGGTGCGCGCGGCGTGCAGCAGCCGCTCGGGGCTCAAATTATCAGTGTAGGCGTAGCCCGTGCGTTCACCGGAAAGCACGCGAATGCCGCAGCCGGCGCTGGTGCCCTGACTGGCTGACTTGACGATCTGCTCGTCGACGCCAAGCGAAGTAGCCGTGACCGACTCGAAATAAAGATCGGCATAGTCGCCGCCGGCCGAGAGGGCCTCGCCCAGGCAGCGTTCCAGCAGGCGTTCGGTGATGCCGAACTTCTCAAAAAAATAGCGCTTGTGGCTGTCGCGCGGGGAAGCCGCCGGATTCGTCATCGTTCCTTAAGTTTACGCCGGTTTCGGCCTAGCAACGAAAACCTGCCGCCGAGGAGGCCGATTTCGGAGCCGGGGCGCGTCCGCGGCTCACCGTTTCTCTCTTGATGCCGAGCGCTCAAAACCCCTTCCCCTGCCGCCGTACCTGTGCTACATTCGTCCCATGAAAAAGATTCTTGCAGCAGCCCTATTGTTGATGGTGTTTGCCAGCCCGGCATTCGCCTCGGCATACCATCACCATCATCACCACCACCATCACCACCATCACGCGTAAGACGAACCCCGGCCCCAGAGCAGCGCTACCGCCGGGGCCGGGCCACTATCCGGTCGGCCAGCAAGTCCAGCACCAGGGCGTTATAAAGTTCGAGCCATGACAGACCGTTTGGACGACCTCCGATTTCCCATCGGCCGCTTCAGCCCACCCGCCAGCAGCACAGTTGGGGTACGCACCGCGCAGATTCAGACCCTCCGCCAGCTCCCTGAACGCCTGCGCGAGGCCGTCAGCGGCCTCAACGACTCCCAGCTCGACACGCCGTACCGGGAAGGCGGCTGGACCGTGCGCCAGGTGGTGCATCACGTGGCAGACAGCCATGCCAACGCCTACATCCGCTGCAAGCTGGCTCTTACCGAGGATTGGCCCACCATCAAGGGCTACGACGAGGCCGCCTGGGCCAAGCTGGCCGACAGCCGCTTGCCCATCCAGGGCTCCCTCGCGCTAATTGAGGCGCTGCACGCGCGCTGGGTGACGCTACTGGAATCTCTCAGCGAAGAGGACTTCCAGAAGGGTTACAACCATCCCGAACAGGGCCGCTGCAATCTAGCGACGGTACTGGCGCTTTACGACTGGCACTCGCGTCATCACACCGCGCATATCACGAGTCTGCGCGCGCGGCAGGGCTGGTAGGCGCCCGCGTGGCCGCCGGTGAAACTGCTCCGTCCGCTGAACAGCTCGCCCAAAGCATCGAAGAATATCTCGCAGACCACCCGGCAGCCGCGCTGCTCGAGGAGGGCCGCGTCTTGTTCGATATGCGCACCGCACACTACGCGGTTACTGAACAGCACGGCCGCTGCCTGTTGCAGTTTTGGAGCGAGGAGCGGAACCTGATGCGCACGGTGGTGGACTTGCAGGAGCGCGCGCAATGCCTGCGCCTGACCACCCGCCGCATGGGCGCGGCCAAGCCTCAGGCCCTGGAACTTGTGCCCACCAGCGACCGCCGCACACCGACTGCCCGCGATGCCATGCGCCGCAATTACCAAAAGCTGCTGGAGCGCGTGCTGACCCGCAGCTTCATCGGCTCAAAGGTGGACGGGCTGCGGTCGGCGATGGATCTGGAACACAGCTTTGGGCCGGCCTATGTGCGCGGGCGCCTGCTGCGCGGAACCGCTGCCGACGCGGTGATCGGTGTCAGCGAGGCGGAGTCGGCTGCGACGGTGGCCGGCATTCTTACGCTGGGGATTCTATGGCTGGATCATTGCCGGCAGCACGGCGACGGACGACGTCACTTTGGCGGCCTCAAGGTGATTGTGCCGGCCGGTGGCTGGCGAACGACTGCCGAGAGAATGGCCTGGCTGAACCACGCCGCCGCCGACTTCCAACTTTATACCCTGGATGCCCGCAGCGAAGAGCTTGTGCCGGTGGACTTTCGCGACACGGGCAACCTGGAATCGCGACTGGTTCATGCCTTCTCCGCCGCCGCGGCCATCGAGCGCAGCCAAACCGGGGTTGCCCGGCTGCTGGAGCTGGTTCCCGCGGAGGCCAGAGAGCGGGTGGAGGTTCGGGCGAGTTCCGCGACTGAGGTGGGTTTGCTGCTGCATGGGCTGGAGTTTGCGCGGGTGCGGCATGGCTTTGCGGCCAACACATTCGCCCGCGAGGACGAGATTACGTTTGGCGCGGGAGCCAACGAGACTCCGCTGACCGAAGAGAATGAAGGGCTTTGCCGCGACCTGTGTAAGCGGCTCTTCCTCAGCCGCCACCCCGACGGGGCGCACACCGACCCGCTCTTCCGCCTGCAACCGGAGCGCTGGCTTGAGGCGCGTCTGCGCGACGGAATCGCGGAACTGTTGCCGGGATTGCGCGGCGATCAGCTCTATACGCAGGTGCCGGCGCTCTCGGTCGGGGACCGGGGTTTGCTGGACCTGCTCACGCTCGACCGCAATGGGAGGCTGGCTATCGTTGAGCTCAAGGCCGATGAGGACCTGCACCTGCCGCTGCAAGCGCTTGACTACTGGATTCGGGTGCGCGCGCTCAACGACGACCGCCAGCCAGGCGTGGGCAACGGGGGCGGAAGGCCGCTGTCGGCCTTCGAGCGCCAGGGATATTTTCCGGGCGCGGAGGTTTCGCCGCTTCCGCCGCGGCTGCTGCTGGCCGGCCCGGCTTTGCGGATTCATCCGGCGAACGAACCAGTACTGCGCTACTTTTCGCCGCAGGTGGAGTGGGAACTCATTGCCCTGACCGAGCACTGGCGGCGGGAGTTGAAGGTGGTGTTCCGCAAACGCAGCGGAGAGGGAAGGTAGACGATCATCTGGAGGGTGGCCCTGGTTTCATGCGGAACTGTATCAAGTCGAGGGTGCCACCGGTCCCTCGCTTTCGGGGACCGGTGAGGGGGAATCGAACTGACGGCTACGGAGGGTGGCCCTGGTCTCATTCGGAATTTCATCAAGTTGAGGGTGCCACCGGTCCCTCGCTTTTGGGGACCGGTGAGGGGGAATCGAACTGACGGCTACGGAGGGTGGCCCTGGTCTCATTCGGAATTTCATCAAGTCGAGGGTGCCACCGGTCCCTCGCTCTTGGGGACCGGTGAGGGGGAATCGAACTGACGGCTACGGAGGGTGGCCCTGGTCTCATTCGGAATTTCATCAAGTTGAGGGTGCCACCAGTCCCTCGCTTTTGGGGACCGGTGAGGGGGAATCGAGCTGTCTGTTGCGCATCCACGCAGGCAGTTGCCAGCCTCTCTCGCAGGCCGTCCATTCCGATTCGATTTCTACGGTTCCGTGCATGCCCGTTTGATAATGGCGATAGCTTGACCAGAGCCACTCCTCGGGCTTGGTAACGAGCCCGCGCCGGACCGGGTTGCGGTGGATGTAGCGCAGCTTCTCCACGAACTTGGCGTGCGTGGAAACATTGAAATCATAATAGTGTGCCTGCCAGAAGGGTCTTTCGCGGCTGCGCATCGAAACGGATAACTTGAGGGCCTGAACGGCTCTGGATAAAAGACCGCGCCGTGGCTCATTGACCAACAGATGCACGTGTTCGGGCATGACCACGTAACCAGCGACTGCAAAGAGAGAACGCAGGCGAACGCGCTCCAACGCATCTTCAAAAAGCTCAATTGCCGCGACCGTCGACAGGTAAGGCCGAAGGCGATAACAACTGAAGGTTAGGAAATGGAATTCCCCCGTTTGCTGATAACGGATGCGCTCGCCTTTCATACACCGCGAGAATACTCCAATTGTGAATCCGTCGGCGGACAAATGTGATTCTTCCATTACCGGTCCCCAAAAGCGAGGGACCGGTGGCACCCTGAGTGTGGTTTGGAGATCTCACCGTGACCGGCGCCACCCGCCAAGGTTGGCCGCCACTTGCGCCCAGTCGGGGAGGTACCTACCTGTCGTTAAGAACCATTGAATATCGTGCAGCATCTGCCCCCCTGCATTTGGTGGCCTCGTTATTCGGCCGGTTCGTAGAGGCTTTTCATTTCTGCGATCAACAACCAGCGTTTGCCTCGGTGAATCATTCGATGGCAGTTTGAGGAAACCAGGGCGAGGTCGTCAACGTGTGTCTTGGCGTCCTCCGGCGGGCGGCCCCGATCCTTCGTCTCTTTATAAACCACAACGGGGTGCCCCCGGTCCCTAGCTTTTGGGGACCGGGGAGGAAAGCGTCACATTCGATCTGAATCGGAGGCTCTCAAGGCTGTTTTGCAGAGAATTATTCCCTCTTGGCGCACACTATCAATAGAGCGAAACTTTTGACGCCTCTCGAAAGCCAAACCATGCGAACCGTCAGAACTGTGAGAAACATCACCGTAGCCGTCCCACCCGAACTCTACCACCAGACGCGCAAGATTGCGGCCGACTATAACACCACCGTCACCGACATGGTAAGGTTTCTCCTCCTTGTCCTGCCTGAAGCGGTGAAGTCCGCGCGCTACCCCGGCGGCCGCCCGCAATTCGGCTCAGCAGCAGTCCGCGCCGCCGCAGCCGCGCCCGCCGTCCCCACCCCAAACGCGCCCGCGCCCTCTCTCCCGGCCAGCCCCTTCCCGGATAAAAAAGAGACTTCGCCCTGTACGCCTGTAAACCCCACAAAACCCCTTTCCCTTCAGCAACTTGCCGGGCAGCAATCGGCGCCCATACAGAATAAGTATTCAATTACACTTATCCTGAAATCTCTCATTAAAAAAGCGTTACGAGCCATTCCATAAACCGCCATTTCAGCCGCTGTACCACATTAAAGAATTACAAAGCGGCGCACGCGCGCAGGTCGCGGACCAGAGCGTCCACGCGCTTCAGATCCGTGTCCCAGGCAAACATGATGCGGGCCGCTCCGCCGATGAAGGTGTAGAACTTCCAGCCGCGGCTACGCAGTTGCTTGAAGATGTCTTCCGATGCCACGACGAATACGGCATTGGCATCGACCGGCGAAGCAATGGTCACATTGGGGATGCTTGCGATTTGCTCCGCAAAGTAATGCGCGCACCGATTCGCATGGGCTGCGTTCGCCAGCCAAGCGCCGCTCTCCAGCATCCCGACCCACGGCGCAGCCAGGAAGCGCATCTTCGACGCGAGCTGCCCCGCTTGCTTGCAGCGGTAATCGAAATCGATTGCGAGCTTCGGATCGAAAAACAAGACCGCTTCTCCGGCAGCCATTCCATTTTTTGTGCCGCCAAAGCACAGCACGTCCACGCCACATTTCCAACTGAGCTCGGCTGGCGAGCGCCCAAGACTGGCGCAGGCGTTGGCAAATCGGGCTCCGTCCATGTGCAGCCAAAGCCCGTGCGCCTTGCAGGCCGCAGAGAGGTCTTTCACTTCATCCAGCGTGTAAACGCGGCCCGTCTCTGTCGATTGCGTAATGGTGACGACGCGCGGTTTGGGAAAGTGAATATCCTGCCGCTTCGTTGCAAGTTCATGAATCGAAGCCGGCGTCATTTTTCCATCTGCGGAGCGAGCCACAAGCAACTTCGATCCATTGGAGAAGAACTCCGGCGCGCCGCACTCATCCGTCTCCACATGAGACTGGTCGCAGCAGATCACCCCGTGATAGGACTGGCAAAGCGATGCCAGAGCCAGGGAGTTGGCCGCGGTGCCATTGAAGACGAAGAACAACTCCAGGTCGGTTTCAAACAGCTCTCGAAAGGCATTCGCGGCGCGCGTCGTCCAAGGATCGTCGCCATACCCAGAGGCGCTGCCGCGGTTTGCACTCTCCATCGCGGCCCACGCCTCCGGGCAGATCCCCGCGTAGTTGTCGCTGGCAAACTGTTGAGCAAGATCCTCGGCTTTGTTCTCGATCATGGAACATCCTTTGGCTGAAAAATGCGGTTGGGTTAGTCCCGAGCCGCCCCGCGTTCAAGAGAGTTGGCCCGACTGGCGGAATGCCTCAGTGACCGTCTGTCCTGGCTGCATTGAGGCCCTGGAAGATAACGTCGTATTTGCCGCTCTCGGCGGAGAAGCGCAGGCCCTTCACATTTTCAACACAAATCTCGCGCGGGGTGGGCTGTGTCTTCAGGATCTCCATGGCCTCGGCGATGAACTTGTCGAGCGGCATGGCGCGCGGGTCTTCGGCGCCGTCCATGAGGTTGGTTTGGACGTAAGGAGGGATCAGTTCGAGAACCTCAGTGGTTGTGGCCTTGAGCTGGTAGCGGAGCGACTGGGTATAGGAGTGAATCGCGGCTTTGGTAGCGCAATAGGTGGGCGTGAGAGCCAGGGGCAGGAAGGCCAGCCCGGACGAGACATTCATGATGGTGGAGCGGGGCTGCTTTCTGAGCAGGGGCAGCAGAGCCGCCGTGAGGCGGATTGGGCCAAGTAGGTTGGTGACGACGGTGGCTTCGGCGTCGGCCAGATCGGGTTGCTGGGCGAGTAGTTTCTCTGGACGCATGATGCCTGCATTATTGACGAGCACGTTGAGCGACGGAAAATCGGCGGCCACCTGCGCGGCAAAGGAGCGAATGGCGGCGGAATTCTCAATGTCGAGGATGAGCGACTTCATCCCGGGATTGGCGGCGGTGGTTTCGTCGAGGACCTGCTTGCGGCGGCCCGCGATGACGACCTGATTGCCCAGGTTGTGCAGCTCTTCGGCAAGCCCGCGGCCAATGCCGGAGCCGCCGCCGGTTATGAGGATGGTGTTGCCGGTAAGGTTCATGAGGATATATACCTCCACGGAGAATGATAAGGGCAGTCTGTGCATTTGTGTCTTAAATGCGCAGTCAGCGGCGCGCGGAGCCCTTGCCGCCTCGGTTTGTTTCTGGCGCTGCGCCTGAACCTGCGATGATAGTGGAGAACGCCCGGAAGGCATCCACAGCCCTGGGCAGCATGGCCCAGGTGAAACCCGCAATGCAGCGTGTTGCGCTGATCTATAACCCGGTTTCCGGACAATATTCCGCGCGGCGCCACTCAGCCGTTCACGAAGCTCTGGGTATGCTTCGCGCCGCGGGCATCTCCGCCGATCTCTTCGAAACCTCAGCGCCAACCGGCGCCGTGGCGCATACCGAAGAGGCGATACGCCGGGGCTGCGACACCATCCTCGCATGCGGCGGCGATGGCACCGTTCATGCGATCCTACAAACCCTGGTGGGGACGACGGTGGCGCTGGGCGTGATTCCCCTGGGTACCGCCAATGCCCTGGCCGCCGATCTAGGCCTGCTTGGATCGCCTGCAAAGGTGGCAGGGATGCTACTGCACGCAGTGCCGGCGCGGATTCCCGTTGGCCGCATCCACTTCCACGACACTGCGGGAAACCCGGCCTCGCGATCCTTCCTGGTCGCCGCCGGCGTCGGCGCGGATGCCCTGCTCATGTCCCGTATGGATGCGCGGCTGAAGCGGCGTCTTGGCTACATCCTCTATCTCATCGAGGCATTTCGGGTCTGGGCCAGCGGCTCCTTTCCGCTCTTCGAAGCGGCCTTTACGGCCAACGGCAGCGATGCACCGCGTCTGATCCAGGCCTCGCAGTTGCTCGTCGTGCGGGTACGCTCGTTTGGCGGAGCTCTGCGAGAACTGGCGCCCGGCGCAACCCTGCGCAGCCGCAACCTGCAAATGCTGGCCTTTCGCACCCAGAGCCGCCGCCGCTTGCTGCGCTTTCTCTTGGCGGTCCTCTTCCGGCGTCACACGTTCCGCAGCGAAATCGAACTGCTGGAGGCGGCGTCCGTGGAGTGCCGCACCCTTAACGGCTCCTCTGAAAGCATCTTTGTGGAAGCGGATGGAGAAGTCCTGGGTTCCCTGCCGGTCCGCATGGAAGTAGTACCTGACGCGCTGACGCTTCTGATTCCCCCAAACGCTCAACCGTGATACACATGGATCGCAGGTAGCCGAATGCGGAATCGCGGCAATCCTAACTGCTCACGCACTCCTATCGTTTCACTCGCCGGGCCGGCTCACGGCGAGGGGCGGCATCTTCAGGAATTGCTCCATGGGAAGCGCGCGTCGAGTCATCCGCGCCAACAGAATTGCGCCCTTGAAGTAATCTTTCTTATTAATTCGAACGCCAACGGATGCATGCCCGGTGAGTTGAGGGCCAAGATGCAAGGCGCCTGCGCCCTCCAGTTCATCGCCCACGTAATTCCTAAACTCTTTGCCGTCGTAGACCGCGGTAACTCGATACCACTGTCCTAACGGGTGCAAACGCTGGCAATTCAGCAGTGTTAGTTTCTGCCCGGCGGTCGTTGCGAAGCTATCCAGACACCATTGGCCATCCACGATCCGGATCTCGAAGAGCATTCGATTGTCGGTATCCTTGCCGGTCTGCGGGTCTTGCTCTTGAAGATGAAAAAAACGCTGCTCCGGCGCGCCATCCGCATCTGGCCTGAAGATGACTTCCCACGTAAACATGGAAACACCCGCCAGCGGATGAGCATCGACAAACAGCGCATCGTCAACGCCGTTAAACTCCAAAGCCCTGCCGTAGGGCGATTCGATCAGGTGCGGATGACCAAGCACTGTTGTTGGATGTCCACCTACAGCGCCGGTCTGGTCGAATACCCATACCTCCGACTTGGGGGCACCGAGCGCTCCGCCACTCGTAGGCCGCCCCGCGACAAAGTTTTGTGAGTTCGCAGACATCGAGACCAGAACCATCACCCCCAGAGATACGAATCCGATTCGCTTGCGCATTCCCTTAACCAATTTCATTCATTCGCCCCTTGTTGTGCAATTGCCAATTAGGCGGCTATGTGTCCGTAGCCGTGACCCAACGAGTCGGGCCGCCGAACCGCAAACGCCATCAATTGGGTATCTCAGTCTCCAGCCGGCTCAGAATTCTGGCATACCTCGTCCTCATCATTTCAGAGTCTGCCGTAAGTGCAAGCTGAGCCAACTCCGCCCTGGAAGGCTTGAACTCGATTGCCATGTTCTTCCAGTAGTACTTCAAATCGTTTGAGCGCCAATTGGCGTAAGTGGACTTCCAGGATCTTCCATTGGAAGATCCTCCCGCGAAGACCACTTCGGCTGGGTTGATAGCGCGCGCGCCGTCCTGGAATCTGCAATCCATCGAGATACGAAGCTGGCTGGAGACGTTTGGAGTAGCTCGATGAACCGTCAAGCTATGAAAAATGAGCACATCGCCTGCATTGATTTGCCCACCAGCCCAGCCGTTGCCCCGCGCTGTGTCCCTGGAAATATAGCCTGTCCCAGCCTCGAATTCCTGAAGGCCGAAGCAATGAGAGGCTTCGAGAACCTGTAGTGAACCCAGTTCCGGCGGACAGTTGTGAAGAGGTATCCATGCGGTAAAACTCTCCGGGTCTCCGTCGATGGCCGTATGGTCTTGATGCTCATGCACCACGAATCGCTCGCAGTTGGGAAACATCAACCGGACGATCGGCTTGGGATGAATCAGGAGGCGCGGTCCCACCAGTGGATGCATCGCTCGCCGCAGCGCGGGATGGTGCGCAAAGATATGAAGGGATTCAAGGCTGAAAATTTGTTTGTAGGCACGCTTGAAACCTGGGTCAGGATCGCCACAGGCAGCACTGGCATCGGCCACGCGCTCAAGCGGGTCGTGGTCAGGCAGCAGCCAACCTGCATCGAAGACGATCTTCGTCATCTCGCCCAGGAGCTGATTCAGATCTTCAGGCGGCAACAACTCCCGTATGAGCACATAACCATGAGCGTCCACCTCATCTTTCAGTGGATAAGCAGGCAGCACGCTTGCATGGACTTCGCGAAACGGCGTCACCGGAGTACTCACAATTCTCAACTCCCAATCCTGTCGAAACGCTGCGGAAAGCTGGAACCCTCAAAGAATACTTGCCTGGCCGTGTCGATTTTGTCACCGCTTTGTCGCTTAATTGTTGCTTTCGAGGCTAGCAACGGAGCGGAGTGGTGATTGGGGATTGGCTTGCGCGGCGCTCTGCAGCTTGCTCTTGCCCAGCTGGGGCGATACCCTAGTTGCATGTACGAAGACTTCCATGTATCAGACCGCTGGAGCGGTGAAGACCTCCATTGCCGCTGGAAGGGAACTCTTGTCGCCATCGCCACCCGCCACGCCGACGCGGTCGATATCCGGTTCGACGTCAATGGGCGCCCCCTTTGGATCGCTCTGCCCTTGCAGGCCTGGGTTGAGCAGAAGCAGCGCACCGGCAAGGTGATCACCGATCAGCTAGCCGCCCAGATCGCGGGCCGCTATCTCAAGCAATTAGTCGAAGAGGGCTACGACTCCCGCCGAGAAATTTACACCATGACCGTCCCCGACGTCCTCTCTCACCTCGATGCTGTCGTTTCCGAAGCCAAGGCTGAAGGTGCAATACCCACCCTGCCAGTCATCGCCTGATTGCACGAATTCGTTATCGTTCGCAGAGCAGAGGAGTCGAATGAGCTGCGTTATTCATTCACGGCATTGAAGGTCACGGACCTCAGCGCACACATAGAACCTTATTCGTTTATTAATGCACCAAGACTTGTGAAATCCACAGATTCGTTCATTTTTTGCACTTGCTTCCACAGATTGAACCGTCCTACTCTCCAAACAGTTGGTGACCCTGTAGGGAGTTGGAAACGCAGTTCCAGCTTGGCAGAAAGATACAGGTTTTGATTGAACTCGGCAGCGCACAGTCGGGAAACTGGTTGTGAACGGTCGGGCTGAGATTGAGAGCGTATCCGGAGTCAGGCGGGAATGTGCAAGATCCGATTAGACACGAAGATTCATCCGCGGGCTTGCCTGAGGATGCAAAGTTCGAGTCAGGCCGGGGAGTCATCGTCGGCCCAGCCGTAGATGCAGAATTCGGGGCGACCCGAAGACGCGTAGACGGCGCCGCCGGAGGGTGAGAGATTCGAGGAAACTCGGAGATCCATTAGCCGGTGGCAACCGAGGGAGAGAGGATTCGGGGCAACCCGGAGGCTTACCCTCGGTATAGCTGGAAGATGCAGGAGTCGGGGTAACCCGGCGACTCATCGTCGGTGCTGCTGGAGGAGCGAAGATTCGGGGCAACCTGGAGATTCACCGCTGGCACCGCCGAAGGATGCGAAATTCGAGGAAACTCGAAGATCCATCGCTAGCGCGGCTGGAAGATGAGGATACGAGGAAACTTGGAGCCTCATTCCAAGGCTGGACGGGACGATGCATGGTCCAAGTAACCTGCGGGTTCACTGCATTGAGGCGCCAGAGGCTCCGGTCTCTGGCGTCTTCGTTTTTGGCGGTTCCTAGAATTGCCAGGTTCGCACGGATTATCATTGCACACCGTAAGCCCGGCTTCCGGTATAATCCGTTCAGACCCGGAGAGATGGCCGAGTGGCTGAAGGCGGCGGTTTGCTAAACCGTTATAGGGTCAAAAGCTCTATCGGGGGTTCGAATCCCCCTCTCTCCGCCACGCAGTCTACGTTATTTATTATGTTCAGCTTAAGTTAACGAAAGACCCCGTAATTTGGGCCTCTTCTTGGAGTTTCTTCCACCAGAGAAATTTCTCCCGCCCCCAGAGCAGGGAATAGGCCTCTTCTCTGGCTTGATCATCTGAGGTCAGGTTTTGCGATTCGAAATACAATCAGTCGAGTTCTCCCCGACTCCTGCCGACCGTAGTGTGTCCGTCATCTCCCGACTTGCAGATCTTGATGATCCTGCGACCTACATCAGGATTCTTCCTGACTTCGCGAACGGCAGAAGTTTCCTTCGCAAGCGCAAGATGAGCTCAATCGATGTAGTGGTAACGGACATACTCCTTCATGAGGCGTTGCAGACGTCGTTCATCGAGCACGATTGCATGGTCGAGCAGATGCCGGCGACAGTTGCACACCCCTCGCTCGGCAACGCGATTCTGCCATGGACTTCGGTGGCGCGTTCGCTTGGGCCGGATGCAGAAGGTCTTCACAATTTCGATCACTTCGTTGTTGAACTATGGGCCACAATCAAAGATTCAGTATCTGAGCGCAGAGTCGTACTGGAACGCCTCGCGCAACTGCCGAACAACCCAAGGCACTGCTCGGATGTTTGGTCACATTGCAGTGAAGGATTCGGCGCCGATCATGTGCAATCACGAAGAAGCAATAAGGAACGCCAAAGGAGGGGGTCTCGGAGTATCCCTGTTCCAACTGCTCGATGAGGGCTTGCACGTTGGCCGCGATTACATCTTTCGCGGTCTACTTCTGCTGTTTGTTGGTATCGATGGTGGACTGGATGCGCCCTTCGCGCTGAAACGCCGGTAATGGACCGCAAGACTTCGCATCAAGAGAATTATTGTAGTGAGCTTTGCAAGAGTTGTGTTAAGCTGTGGCGGAGTCGCGGCAGGTTTTTCCCCAATTTTCCCTGCGCCGGCTCCGGACAACTCCCTCATTCTCAACGAAACACGGTGTCCAACCGCATCCTCATTGTCGAGCACCCACAGTCTCCCCCGTACTGTGGCGGGGATCAGGCTGTCTATGCACCGGAGTGGAAGAACGCCCGCCGCGCATCGTGGGACAATTTCTCTCCCGAAGCTCTGCGCGCCATGAAAGACAGCCTTGTAATCGCGAATGCTGTGCCATGCGGCGCGAAAATTACAGAGTTCTTTCATTGGCTTCGACGGAATCCAGTTTCAGTTCCGGTCTTTGCTATCCTGCCGGCCGATGACGGCGCGCTGCTCCAAGTGGCAACGGAAACAGCAGACGACTTTCTGATTTGGCCCGTCCGCCCCGAGGAGCTGAAGACGCGGATTGCGCGCCTTTTGGGACCGGACCCCCAGGACCTAACCGACATACAGACAACCTTGGCCGCAGAGATTGGCTTGGGGCAGCTCGTAGGACAAGACCCTGCCTTCCTCAGCGCATTGGCGCAGGTTTCGCTCTTTGGCTCATGCGATGCCCCGGTGCTGCTAACCGGAGAAACGGGCACGGGGAAGGAACTCTGCGCCCGCGTCACGCACCTGCTTAGCAAGCGACACCGCGGGCCGTTCATACCAATCGATTGCGGCGCCCTTCCTGACCACCTCTTTGAAAATGAGGTCTTCGGCCACGCCCGCGGCGCGTTTACCGATGCGCGATCGGACCAGAAGGGATTGGTATCGCTGGCGCAAGGCGGAACCCTGTTTCTGGATGAAATCGACAGCCTGTCGCTCGCAGCCCAAAGCAAGGTTCTGCGCCTGCTGCAGGAGCGCACGTACCGCCCGTTGGGGTCAGAAGTCTTCAAGCAGGCGGAGGTCAGGATTATCGCAGCCACCAACCGCAGCCTGGAAGAGCTCGTAGAGAAGAAAGTCTTTCGTTCCGACCTTTATTTCCGCATCAATGTATTGCGGATTCGGATGCCTGCACTACGCGAACGCCGCTCGGATATTGCAATCCTCTGCCGTCATTTTATCGATGAGATCTGTAAGGCGAACGATATCCCCAAGAAGGTTCTGTCGCCTGCGGCTTCAAGTAAGCTAGAACAATACTCGTGGCCCGGCAACGTTCGCGAACTCTACAACACCATGCAGCGCGCGGTTTTGTGTTCGCCGGGGACGCAGATTGCGGCCTCGATTCTCCATCTGGATTTGCCAGGCGACGGAGCTGGGACAAGCGTTTACGAGGCTGCCTGCAAGGGTTTCCGCAGCGCCAAGCTCCACGCAATCCAACGCTTCGAGCGGGAGTATGTGAAGCAGATGATGGAGAAACATAACGGCAATATCACCCAGGCCGCCCGCGAAGCCCGCAAAGACCGTCGCTCCTTCGGGCGCCTGGCGCAAAAATACAGAGTGATCAGCGCAACCGAGTGACGTGCCGGCCATTACCCACCTGGGTCAGTTCTGACCCACCCTCCTAAATCCTTTCCTTTCCTGTGCAATTGCACATTTATCCCGGGTTTCGGTGAAAATTCGCCGGGACGAAAAGACCCCTCCCGCCGCATGGAGTTCAGTCGGAGCTGCGCGTAACTCACAGATTCAATTGCTGCCGATCTTCGCAGTGATTTGGCACGCAAGGTGCATAGTGCTTCATAAAGGACCAATTTGTGTGGCAGACGGGAAGCCAGAGAGCATGCCGGTTGCGAAACAAATCCTGAGCTATTTTCTGCGCAACCCCGAAGTCGCGGACAGCCTCACCGAGCTTGCGCGTTGGCGACTCATGGAGGAGCAGATCCGGTTGAGCGTTGAAAATACCCAGGCGGCGCTGAACTGGCTGGTCGACCAAGGCTATGTGCAGCAGGAGGCCCGAGTTGGAACCGAGAGCCTCTTCCGCTTGAACCCTGCGCGCCGTGAGGACGCGGAGTGCCTGCTCAAGGAAGATCTCCATCGCGATTGTTGACTGGGCGCCTTGAAGGCCTGATTCAAAAGGCCAGGAAAAGATTGGTGTTAGCCGGCGTGGCACTGTGAGCGCGTCGCAATGCACGAGGAGAACCGAATGGCTGATTATCAAGCCGTATTTGCTGTTGGGGACGCGCTTGCGAAGTTCCTAAACAACAACTACGACCCTACGGTCGTCGGGTTCCCTTGCACCTTCAAACTGGTATCGAGCGCCGAGATCGCCAACGAAGATACAACCAAGCTCGACAAGACCGTCTCGCTATTTCTCCACCGAATGACGACCGCCGAGCACTACCGCAATGTGACCCGCCTCTATGACTCGCCCTTCGATCAGCCGGTGCTTTATCTCGATCTTCATTACCTCATCTCCTATTGGGACGCATCGGCTGAAGGCGCGGAGGCGGAACAGAAGATTCTCGTCTGGACGATGCAGCAGTTGCAATCCAATCCGAATCTTGATGCTTCGGTCCTCTCGCTCTCATCCTCACCGCCAGGATGGGCCAAGTCCGATGCGGTGCAGATCATCCCCGCCGATCTTAGCCTTCAAGACATCCTCGATATCTGGGATGGCCTTGGTCCGAAGTATCGCCTGACAGTAGGCTACGTTGTGCGTGTTGTGAGAGTCGACCGGACAATCGTTCCCGGTCTGCCGGTTGTGGCCACGCGCTTTCAGATGCAGGAGATTCAACTGCAGGATGGAGGCGCTGCGTGATTATGCAACAGATTGAAAACGTAGACCGCCGCATTCTGGGAGCGTTTGTGTGCGTGGATGCCATCACAGGCAACTCGGTTGTCCCGGCGATTCCTGTTACGGCTCCGCAGTGGACGGTAAAGCCTAATCGCAACGGCGTCTATGTGATCTTCGACGGGCCAGGCTTCGATCTGAAGACGGGGGAGTTCATTCCCACAGGAGACTGGTCTAGTCAGGCGACCTTTGAAGTTTCATTGCAGGATCCGAGCCTCCGATATCTTCCCCGGCGTGCGAATTTGACGGCGCCGCAGCCGATACCGGTCTATCCTCCGGTTCCGAGCCCGCCCACTGGAGTCTTCGCGGCGCAACAGGTCGCAATCTATCCGTCTCCAGCAGCCGCGATTGGGCCAAACTGGGCATCGATCCACGCTTCAGTGACGCTCCAGGGGACGACGCCGCCCACGGGATTGCCGTGGGCCGTCCTACAGGTGGTTCAAACCAGCAACAACGCCATCCTGGCCACTGGCCAGGCCGATCTGAATGGCGAGGCTCTGCTGGCGGTGGTCGGACTTACAGTGCAGGCCAACACGGGTGGTACAGGTCCCGTGACAGTATCCACGGTCGCGGCCACAATCACAGCTTATTTCGACCCCAGCGTATTGAGCCAGCCGACAGGCTGGATTCCCAACCCTGACGACATTTTGACGAGTCTACCCAACCCCGCGCTCAAGTCCAGCAGCCAGGCGATACAGCTCACTTCTGGGCAGGAGATTGCGATGAATTTTGCAATATCCCTTTGAAGCAAGCGATGACATCGGAAACCGAAACCGGAAATTGAAACAAGGAGGACCGCCGTGCCCACTTACCAGACACCAGGGGTATATGTCGAAGAAGTCAGTTTCAGCGCACCGACAATTGAAGGTGTGGGGACCACCACCACCGCATTTGCCGGACCCACATTAACCGGCCCCGTTAGCGGCATGCCCTATGGTGGACTTCCAGCCAGCGGCAGCGCGGTTGCCGGCAGTCCCGCGCCCACCATTCCCCAACTGCTGACCAGCTTCGGCGATTTCCAAAATATCTACGGCGGCTTCGCCAATCTGGGATTGACTGTCTCATCGCAGAATGTGAATCCAGCCAGCATGGTAGATGTCAATTACATGGCAATGGCCGTGCAGGCCTTCTTCACCAACGGCGGTTCGGAACTCTACGTTTCCCGGGTGTTCGCGAACAATGCAGGTGCTACGGCGGGAACAATCGATCCCGGTATTGCCACTTCCGGCACCGCTTCGGCGAGTGACGTGGTCGTTGCGGGACGATTCCCCGGAGCCTTCCTGAACACGCAAACCGTAACGGTCGCATTGACTGCCACTCGCGTGCTGAACTTCAACAATCTGGCGAATCTTCCGAGCGGGTCGCTGCTTGGCGAGCCGGGAACGGGCGACGGCGCGCCGACCCTCTTTGCCAACGGGACAGGCAGCACCTTCATGTCCAACGCCACCACACCGGTAGCGCTGACTGCGGCGGCCTTCCCAACAAAGCTCTACCTGCTGACTGTGCAAGTGACGGCTCCGGGCGCGAATGGGCAGCAAATGGTTTACACCGGCCTTGGGCTCGATCCAAACCACCCCAGTTACATCGGCGATACACTGGGCGTCAATCCGCCGCGTCCGATTGATCAATTGCAGAATCAGGTTTGGTTCAACGTTGGCAGTTCGCTTTCGACGGCCGCCGCTCTCTTCGGAGATCTTTTCCCGACCTGGATCGACCCGTCGACAACTCCGGCGTCGTGGAAGGCCGCGAGCGCATTCACCTCCGGACAGGTCATCATGGATTCACTCGGCAACATTCAGATTGTGACAACTGCCGGCACTTCGGGAGCGACTGCGCCGGCATGGAACCCCAACTCCGGCCAGACCACCGTCGATGCTGGAGTGACATGGACGAATCATGGCCCCTGGCGTCCGGTCACCATCTTCACTCTTGGCACTGGCAACAACGGCGCCACCGCGGGCGACGACGGCGCGGAGCCGATGGCTACGGATTACACGACGCCTCTCCAGTATTTGCAGGCTCTCGAAGACATCGCCATTGTCGCAACGCCCGGTTCGTCGATCTACGCGGACAGCAAAGACATCATGATCGGCGCCCTGCTTCCCCATGTGGAGGCGCAGCGTGCCTACCGCGTCGCGATTCTGGAGGCCGGCCCCAATCTGCTCGATTCGGATTACGAGAATGTCCGCGCACAGATCGACTCGAGCTACGCGGGGCTCTATGTGCCGTGGGTCTACACGCCTAATCCGCTGGCCATCGCCGGCACATCAAGTCCTGCCCAGATCCTGGTGCCGCCCTCGGGCTTTATGGCCGGAATTTATGTGCGCAGCGATACGCAGAACAGCGTAGCCAAGGCGCCAGCGAACGAGGTGGTTATGGGCGCGGTGGACTTCGAGCGCCACATCAATTTTGCCGAGCAGGCGCTCCTCAATCCTCTGGGCATCAATTGCCTTCGCTTCTTCCCTGACCGCGGCTACCGCGTCTGGGGGGCGCGCACGGTCAGTTCCGACACCGAGCTGATGTATATCAATGTCCGGCGCTACCTCATTTATCTGGAGCACTCGATCGACAACGGCACGCAATGGGCGGTCTTTGAAAACAATGGGCCGTCGCTCTGGGCGCGTGTTACCGACTCCATCGACTCATTCCTCAACAATGAGTTCGCCGAGGGCAATCTGCTGGGCACATCCCCATCGGATGCCTACTTCGTCCGTTGCGATCGCACTACGATGACGCAAAACGATTTGGATAACGGACGCCTCGTCTGCCTGATCGGTGTTGCGCTGTTGAAGCCGGCCGAGTTCGTCATCTTCCGCATTGGCCAGATGACGGCGACGGCACGCAGTTAATTGAGTTTCGCTGAATGAAGGAGGATTCCGATGCCGAACCGTACCGCTCCCTACCCATCCTATAACTACCTGGTCGATCTGAAAGGCCCGCGCGACCCAGAGAAGCCGCTGGGCGGCTTTTCTGATATCGCCGGCCTCAAGACCGAACTGCACATCTCCGAGTATCGCGATGGCAACGACAAGGCGAATTACGTCCACAAGTACTGCGGCATGCACACCTCGGGCGACGTAACGCTGAAGCGCGGCCTTGTGGATACGTCGGATCTGTGGGACTGGATCACCGATGCTCGCACTAACGGCTCCTCCGCACAGCGGGACGTAACCATCACTCTGCGCGACGAAGCCAATAATCCCGTGCAAATCTTCAAGCTCTATGCCGTAACGCCCAAGGGCTATACCGGGCCGACGATGAGCGGTAAGGGCGCGGGCGACATCGCGATTGAAGAGCTGGTGCTGGCTCCCGAGACGATCGAGATCACCCAGGCCAGCTAGAGCCGCAGAGCAGTCCGGCAGATTGCCTTCGAGAGAGTGCCATGAGCCGCGTGATCTTCAACAACCAGCCCGCTGCGCCGCAGTTGAACCCAGGCCGCGCCGACATCGCCTGCTTTATCGGGCTGGTGCGCGTACTGCCTGGGGCGACTGTGCCCGCAGGCTTGGCCTCGTGGCTCAACTCACTCGGTTACTCCAACGCGCAGATTGCAATGATCACCAACATCCCAATTCTGCTCGAAAGCTATACGGCATTCACCTCGATCTTCGATGACGGCAGTGCGGGAAATGCCTTCGGTACAGATTATGTTGCCACCGCGATTCGCAGCTTCTTCGCGCAGGGGGGCAGGCGTTGTTATGTGGTGCGGGTAGACGACCCGGTGACGCCTACCGACACTCCGCAAACCAAGGCAGCCAAGCTGCAAGAGTTGCTTCCGAATGCCAACTTTGCGCCTGATACCGCACAAAGCTGGACCGGCGTGGGCAGCCTCGCTGCGCTCGAAGACGTCTCGTTTCTGGCAACACCCGACCTGCCTATCCTATGTGCTTCGTCGCAGGATGGAGCTACCGGACAGCTTCCTGCTGCTCCCAGCGGTCCCGAAGAATTTGTCGAGTGCTCGCTGGGCGACATTACTCCACAGCAGTACCGAACCTTCCCTTCGCCTGCTCCTCGCTTGAAGTCCAGCGACTATACGATCTGGGCAGCGTGCGTTGCAACGATCTTGAATTACCTGGCCAGCGGAAGCATCACTCATCAGCCTCATCTGCGCGAGATCCAATTCATCGCCGCTTTTCCGATGCCGCAGGATCTGAACCCGGCAACCGCGGCCGAGAACCCCTCGAGTGCGGAGATTGCGCAGGATATTCATGACGTGATTGCCGCGCAGATGCCCGAGGTCCCGCCGCCCGACGGCATGGTTGTCACCGGCAATATATCGAGCTCATTTTTGCAACTTGCGTATCCCTGGCTCAAGACCTCCGGGTCGAGCGTCCTGCTTGAGTCGCTGGAGCCGCCTGACGGAGTGCTGACTGGATTGCAGGCACGCAACGCGCTGACCCGAGGAACCGTCACCAGTGCGACAAAGATCACGCCAGCCGAGGTTTACGATGTGGAGCCCGCGCTTCCCGCACAAGAGATGGTGAGCTCAGCGCAGCCGCTTGTCTGGGGCTTCAACTCGCAGCCTAAGGCGCTGATCGAGCGCGTGAGTCTCTTCGGATTCACTCCGTCGGGGTTGCAGTTGCTCTCCGATGTGACTGCTTATCCGGGAGAGAGTTACCGCTCGGCTCCGGTAAATCGCCTTGTTTCTGTGATTTGCCGGGCAGCGCGGCGCATGGGCGAGAGTGCGGTCTTTCAGACGAATGGGCCGGCTCTGTGGGGACGCGTGCAGCGGTTCCTGCAAAATCTGCTGACGCGGCTCTGGAGCCTCAATGCGCTAAGCGGAGCAACCGTGCAAGAGGCATTCAGCGTGCGCTGCGACCGGACCACGATGACGCAGAACGATCTCGACAATGGCCGTCTCATCGCGCTGGTCACCTTCACCGCCGCAGCAACGATTGAGACGATCACCGTGAAGTTGGCGATGGAGACCAGCGGGGCCAGCGTACAAGAGATCACAGCCAATCTGGCGGAGGTGAGCTGATGGCCACAGCCTCTCCTACTCCGCTGCATGTCTTCCGCTTTCAGGTGGACTTCTTCACCGACTCGCTCTCTGACGACGGCAGCCACGAGCAGTTTGCAGTATGCTCCGGTGCGTTCGCCGAGTGTACAGGCCTCGAAGCGACGATGGAGCCCAAGGTTATCAAAGAGGGTGGACGCAACTACGGCGCAGCGCAACGCGCCGGAGGCACCATTTTCGCAACGGTGATTCTGAAGCGCGGAATCAGCGACAACCAGAACCTCTATCAGATCTTCAACTCGGTCAGCACCGGAACCTTTGCCCCGCGCATGCAGGTCACCATCAACCTCTTCGACAACGACGGTTCGGCGGTACTGGCGTGGCAACTGGATAAGGCAATGCCCATCAAGTACAAATTCTCCGATCTCAACGCCAAGAACGGCGAGGTCGGCATCGAAGAATTGCATCTGGTTCACGAAGGCCTGTGGTCGGTGACGCCCACAACGCAGCAGCTATAAACACATGCCCCAACAGCCACCACAAGTCGCTAAGGCCACACTAACCGCGCTGCCAGGCGGCACGCCGCTCCCGGTGCACTTCAACCCCGCGTCGCTGGTTTACTCGGTTGAGAACTCGGTTGCGCAGCAGGCCGGCAATCCGAAGAAGGCGCAGTATGTCGCGCAGTTCTCTGGGAAGCTGACGATGGACCTGCAGTTCGATACCACCGACACCGGCTCCGATGTGCGGACAGTCACCAATCAAGTCGCGCTCTTTATGCAAGCCTCGGGAAATGCCTCGGCGGCGGCGCAAAACTCGGCTCCGCCCAGCGCCAACGGCAATTCATCCGGCCCGCCGCCCAAGGCTCCGCCGGTGCTGATGTTTCAATGGGGAACCTATCAGTTTCAGGGAATCATGGACTCCTTCAAGGAGACCATCGACTTCTTCTCCGCCGACGGAATCGCATTGCGCGCGCTCGTCAGCATCGGTCTTTCGCGTCAGGACAACGTCTTCGATGAGGGAGCGAATCTCTCCGGCCCCACAAACTCGGGCAGCCTCGTTCCCAGTTCGAGCACTGATAGCGCACAGTCGATGGCCACGCGCGGGGGAGACCCGAGCGCCGCGCGCCAGCTCGGTGCCGACAATGGCCTGGAGAGTTTGCGTTTCACCGGCGGCGCTTCAATGCAAGTGGGCGGAGGCGTGCAACTCAATCCTCCGGTTGCCTTTGTCGCAGCGTCCTCTGCATCGGCAGGCGCGGGCATCGGGCTTGGTATTTCGGTGGGAGGCGGGGCGGGTGTCTCGGCTGGAATCTCGATCGGCGGCTCCGTTGGAATCTCGACCACAGCGTCTGCGGGAGTATCGATAGGCGCATCCGTGGGCTCATCGAATGGCATTCAAATCGGCGGTCTCGGTCCTGTCTTTGGAGCCTCTGCCTCGGCGGGAGTTCTGGCGACGGCGGGCGCATTTGCCGGTTTGCAGACGGGCCGCGCGCCAACCAGCACGACAGCAAACTTGAATCCATTGCAGATGCTGCCCACAACCGTGGGCACGGATGTAGGTTCATACAACGGCGCAAGCTTCAGTCTCGGCGGTGCGGCAAACAGTACCGGTTCTTCAGGACTCTCAACCAATGTAGGAACAAACTTCAGCTTCAGTGACCGGTTGACCTTCGACAGCGACGACTAACGAACGCGAGGATGAGAGATGGCAGTCACGATCGACGAGATGCATGTGCAGGTCCAGGATGCGCCGAAAGCTGCGAGCGCACCTGCGCCGACCGATGACAAGAAGAAAGATGTGGACTTGCACGAAGCTCTCGCGATACTTCATGAACGCAAACTGAGATTGAAAGCGGATTGATCTATGCCAGAACAGCCACTCACTCAGAACGCCGTATATACCGCGATCCCGACCGTGCAGATCGACGGCCAGCCGAACGACAAGGTTACGGCTCAGCTGTTGAGTATTGAAATGCGCGAGCAGGAGGGCGGCATGTCGTCGCTTGCGATGCGTCTGAGCAACTTTGGATCGTTCTCCTCCGGCGTTGCCGATCTGGTCTTTGAAGACGGAGCGATCATCAAGCTAGGGGCTGCTGTTCTTGTCTACGCAGGCGATGCCAGTTCGCCGACCGAGGTCTTTCGCGGCAAGATTACAGCGCTCGAAGGACGTTACCCGGACAGCGGTCCTCCCGATCTCGTTGTACTTGCAGAGGACGCGTTGCAAGGCGCACGAATGAAGCGCCGCACAAAGAACTGGGACTCAACAACACTTACGGCAATCGCGCAGCAGATCGCCACCAATCTCGGTCTTACCCCGGTACTTGCCGGACTCGACACTAACATCGGCACGCAGCAGCAGTTCAATGAGAGCGATCTTCATTTCCTGCGCCGTCTGCTCGCGCGCTACGACGCCGACGTGCAGATCGTCGGCACCGAACTCCACGCTTCACCCTGCAGCCAGTCGCAACGCAACTCCATTGAGATCGACCTGAACAGCCAACTCAAAGAAGTTCGTGTGATCGCCGACCTCTCACATCAGGTCACTCAGATCACGGCGACAGGTTGGGATTACACCCAGGGTCAGCGCATCTCGGTCAGCAGTTCCACATCCTCCTTCGGTCCAGGATCGGGACAAGCCGGCAAGGACTGGCTGCAGCAGACTCTGGGCACGCGCTCGGAACAAATTGCCCAATACACTGCCCTTAACTCTCAAGAAGCACAGGCTCTCGCAGACACCGAGTTCTCCGAACGCAATCGCTCTTTTGTTGTGGCTCACGGAGTCTCAGAGGGCAACCCAAATTTGCGCGTCGGGACTTATCTGCAACTCAATGGGCTGGGGCCGCGCTTCTCGAACACTTACTACACCACGGCGACGGTGCATCACTTCGATACGCAGGGCGGATATGAGACACGATTCCGCGCGGAGTGTGCCTACCTGGGGGGTGGTTCATGAGCCGCTTGCTGCAGGAACACACTCTCGCGATGTTGGGCACGGGCGCTTTCGTTGGCACAGTGGTCAGCGTGAAGGATCCCGGCAATCTGAACCGCATTCAGGTGCGCGTCTTCGATGTCGACGGCATCAACGATCAGGATGGCGCAGTGTGGGCGCGTGTGGTGGTGCCATTCGCCGGCAACAATCGCGGCGCATTCTTCATCCCCGATGTCGGCGATGAGGTTCTGGTCGTCTATCTCGGCGGCGACTCGCGTTATCCCGTGGTCCTTGGCGGGCTATGGAATGGCCATGACTCCGCGCCGGACTCGCTCGGCGGCTCCGGCGACAGTGTCGATCGGTGGACCATCACCGGCAAGGCGGGAACAAAGATTGCAATCATCGAGGACTCGACGGGGCCGACGATTCAATTTACAACTCCGGGCCAACTGACGGGCAAGATGACGGATTTAGACGGATCGATTGAATTGAGTGACGCAAATCAAACCTCAATCCGAATCGACAGCAGCGGTGTGACGATCAACGCGCCGACCGCGCAAGTGCAGGTGACGGCGGCCGCGAGTATGGCACTTACCGCGCCGATGCTGACCGTCGATGCGGCAATGGCGACCTTTAGCGGCGTCGTGCAATGCCAGACAATGATCGCCACGACGGTAGTGTCGACAACGTATACGCCGGGGGCGGGCAATATATGGTGAAAAACGAAATGCTGGTGCAGGGCGTTGATTTGACCGGCATGGAGCAGAACCCGCCGGTGATCCTCCAAATGAACGACGACGACTTCCCCGCGCGCTTCCTCAAGGATCTCGCATCGCCCGGCCTGCCTCCGATCTCGAGCACAGTCATTGTCAACACGTCGTCGCAGCCGCTCTACCAGCCGGTGCAACGCATGTTGAATCTCGCGCTGGTCGACCTCTCCTGCACGGGGTTGGGAAATCCGCGCATCGACCCCACGCGCATCGTGTCGGCTGGATTAGTGATTCGCCGCGTCTTTCGCAGAGCGGGCAGCAACGGCACGGCCTACGAGGACTACGACACGCTCTCGGCCTGGATGCGCAATCCGGCCGGGCAATCTCAGTGGGTCAAGTTGACACGCGATCAGGAGTGCTGGGACCCCGACCCAACGAAGCGTCCGCAGCTCATATCCGGGCAGGCCGATCTCGACCAGCAGCTCACCGCGTTGTATCTCTCCACTGCGAACACCGAGAGCACAACGCCGGCATTTGCCGTACCTCCGGCAACCTGCGCGGCGTTGGGGCGGACGATGTCTTATGCTGTTATCCCCACGGCAAGCAGCGAGGTGAGCGATGTACAGCCGAAGCAGCCGCCGTTGATCAATCCGTCGGATCTGCTTGCCAGTTTGCCGCCGCTGCTGCGCTCGAGCCAATACACCACGCCACCCTCTACGCCCATGCCTGCGCCGCTCGTCGACTACCACTGGATGTCCGATGAGTTCCTGAACGTCGTCTATCCTCCCACGCCGTCAACAGCGAGCCCGCCGACGGCTCCGACGCCGAATTCAGACGCGGCGCTCTTTCATGGCTTCACCACCGCGTTGCGCATGTTGCACACCGTCTTTGGTGCATTCGACGGCACATCGCAAGGCAATGCAATCCTGAGCATTCTCCATCGACACAACGTCACGTTCTCTGACAGCTCAACGCAACCGATGGATGTATTTTTCCAATCGGCAAAGGTGGCGCTGCTCGATTACAACCCATATCCAACCGCTGCTCCAAATCCACCTACGCTGCAAATGCCCGACTCATGGGACTCGCTCAACGACAACGATCAGAGCGCGCTCGTCACCGCGATGATCGCGGCGATCGGCCCCCGGTCGCAGAGTCTCAATCTGCTTTCGCCGCAAGGCCGCTTCATGGATAGCACGCGCCACTATAAGCTGCGCATGTTCTTCCGTATCAAAGGAGACACGCCAACTTGCCCGCCAAAGCTCTTTTGGAGCCAGTACAGCGAGCCCTTCCAAATTGCGCCATGGCATGCGACTAGTAGCCGCGCCCATCCGCCCATTCCGCTGCCAGATCCCACATCGGACTTCGTGAAAAACGCAAAGCCGAATTGCAGCTTCCAGGTGCCCGGCAACTTGATGAGCGCCATGCAAGGAAGCAGCATGTCGGGCCTGATGAGCGGCGCGGGCGGCGGCGGCGGACTCAGTCTGGGATGGATCTGCGGCTTCAATATTCCTTTAATCTCTATCTGCGCATTCTTTGTGCTCAACATTTTTCTGGGTCTGTTGAACATCGTTTTCTTCTGGCTGCCGTTCATCAAGATCTGCATTCCGATTCCGGTACCGTCACCGAGTACACCCGACGAGGGAGCGCCATGACCGTCACTTATCAAGACCCTATCGGCTGGCCGTTTTTGCCTGTACCGGTCAACGGCCAGCTCGCATTTCCGCAGCTTGAACAGAGCGTTCGCGACTCCATTCGGGTCATCCTGATGACGCGGCCCGGCGAGCAGCTCATGCGCCAGCGATATGGAGCTGGCCTTGAAAACTTCCTCGATGAGGGAAACACTGTCGCGCTGCGAAGCCAGATTCAAAGCACGATCATGCAGAGCCTGCAGAACTATGAAAACCGCATCACGGTCGATGCCGTGGATGTCGATCCGGTAGCGGGCTCGCCCGCTCAACTCCAGGTCCAGATTCACTACCGTCTGCTGCGCACTAATGCTTCTCAACAGATCGGCCTAACCATGCAAGTGGGTTGACATCATGCCCTTGATACCGCCAGTTCTCGACGACCGCTCTTACGACGATCTCGTACAGGAGATGCTCGCCAACATTCCGGCGCACACTCCCGAGTGGACGAATCCGCAGCCAGGCGATCCCGGCCGCACGCTGGTGGAGTTGTTCGCATGGCTCGCCGACACGATCCTCTACCGCGCCAATCTGATTCCGGAGAAGCAGAGGATTGCCTTCCTCAAGCTCCTTGGCCAGACGATGCAACCGGCAGCCGCAGCTACCGGCATCCTCTCGCTTTCGCTCGATCCGGCCTCGGTAGCTCCGGTTTCCGTGGCTGCCGGAGCCAAGGTCAGCGGGGCCGTAAACTTCGAGACCCTGAGTGAGATTGATCTGCTGCCCATTACAGCACAGGCCTACATCAAGGTTCCACTCACCGCCGATCAACAAGCGAAATCCATGCCGCTGTTAGCGGGGCTCAAGAAACTCTACAACCTTTCGACGCTGCCTGCCGGCTACACCACCACGCCAGTCTTTGCCAACAATGTGGGCGATCCAAACGGCATCGACATCGTCAACGGAACCACCGATTCGAGTCTTTGGTTGGCACTGCTCGTCTCCAAACCAGAGAACCTCGCTCCCGCACTCAACGCGCTAGGCAAGAGTGAGCAGATTCTCAACGTCGGCTTCGTGCCATCGCTCTCCGTTCCAGGACTCTTCTCCGAAATTGGACCGCCAGCAGCCGTGCAGGCAAGCTGGCAGATGAGTCAGCCGCCGCCGCCCGCAGGCCAGCCCATCACTTATACTCCGCTGAAGATTCTCGGCGACACCACGCAGAGTCTGACGCAGCCGGGAGTCATCCAACTGCTCGTCCCGCCGAGCAACGTGATCGGCGCACCGGCAAATAATGTTCGTTCCGATCCGCAGGCTGGCGTTGGAATGAAGCCGCCGCGTGTCGACGACACTTCGATCACATCACGGCTGCTTACCTGGGTTCGACTAACTACGCAGAGTTCGCTGCAAGTGAGCTGGCTGGGGGCAAATGCAGTTCAGATCGATCAGCGCACTACTTACAACTCCATCGTGATTGGAGTGAGCGACGGCAGCGCCAACCAGCAGTTTGCACTGCCTCAGTCGCAGGTCGATCCAGTCACCTTCGTTCTCGATGTAGACATGCCCGGCCTGGGTTTCCTGCCCTGGCAACAGGTGGACGATATCTCCGTACTGCAAGGGCCGGCGATGGCCTATGTCCTCGACCCCGAGGCGGGCACTGTGACCTTCGGCAATCAGCTTCAGGGCATGATCGTGCCCGCTGGCCGCCGAGTGCGCGTGCGCACCATGCGCGCCGGCGGAGGCTCAGCCGGAAATCTTCCCGCGGGTTCGCTTACCGCCATTCAGGCCTTCGATCTCTCGGGCGTTCAGGTGCCCCAGACCATCACTGTGCAGCAACCAATCGCGACCGCGGGCGGCGCGGACCCTGAGACTCTCGACTCAGCTCAGCAGCGCATTCCTTCGCTGCTCCAGAATCAGAGCCGCGCGGTCACAGCCGCCGACTACTCCAATCTTGCCCAAAACATTCCTGGCGCAAATGTCGCGCGCGTTGAGGTCATCCCTCTCTTCATGCCGCAGACCCGCACAAGCAATGTTCCCGGTGTCGTCTCCGTCATGGTGATTCCCAACAAGTCGGGAGTGCTGAATCCCTGCCCGCGCGCTGACCGCCCGACTCTGGAGACCGTCTATCAGTATCTCGATCCCTGCCGTCCCGTCGCAGCGGAGATGTATGTCATCGCCAGCGAATACGTTGGGTTGGGCATCTCGGTCGGGATTGAGGTGAAGACCGGCTTTGGCCTCCTGCAAGTCTCGCAGGCCGTCGAGACCGCACTGCGCAGCTATCTCTGGCCTTTAGTTCCTGGAGGTGTCGACAACACGGGCTGGCCGCTCGGCCGCAATGTTCGCAGCCTGGAATTGGAGGTCGTTGTCAGCCAGGTGCCGGGCGTGATTGAAGTCAACGGGATCAATCTCTTTCAAGTGCTCGCTTCGGGCGCTTATCAACTGCTGACTGCCGATGCAAGCGGCTCGCCGGAGCTCGCTTTGGAGAGTTGGCAGCTTCCCGAGGTGCTGGATGTGGTTGTAATCGCCAGCCCGGATGGAACTCCGAGCTCGGTTCCAACCACTATGACTCCGGCCCCTGAAACCGATACAACCGTCGCGGTGCCTGTGGTGCCCACCATCTGCTGAGGAATTTCGCTATGGACTCGAACGGTCTGCGCTTCTGGATGCTGAGCCAATTGAACGATTGGCTGCCGCCCTGGCGCGCCGTCACGGCCTACATTCAGGGGCAAGGCATCGTCGATCCCAACGGCAACCTTCAGATCGCGCAGAATGCGGGCACAACTGACGCGATCCCGCCTGTCTGGAATGCCACACTCAGCGAGACCACCGTCGATGCCGGGATCAGTTGGATCAACGCGGGACCCAGCGCATGGCAGGCGACGACTGCTTTCTCGACAGGGCAGTACATACTCGACTCGAACGGCAATCTGCAATACGCCGTTGCAATCGCAAGTAACGGAACGACCGGCGCCACTCAGCCTGTGTGGCCGGTGGCGCTAGGACAAACGGTCGTTGACGGCAATGTGACCTGGAGTTGCGCAGGACCCACGCAGGCCGGCCTCTTCTATTGCAGCAAAAACAACCGGCTGCTACTGCGTAGCGTGCGCACGGGCGCTCCGCCTGTTGAAGACTTCCCTACCGCGACCAACATGGCGGGTGTTGTTCCGATGACGCTCGATCAATACGGCAACTACGCGCGCTGGAACGCAACGAACGGCATGGTAATGGCTGGCGGCAGCGGACCCGATGGTACCGCGGCGCCGGATGAAGTGTCCATCTACGCTCCGGGCCGGCACGATGTAACCGATCTTGCCATGGGCTACGACGGCATCCTTTACATTGCAGTGGGCGGCTCGCTGGTGATGATCGACCGTCGAGGCCGCTGGCCCAATTACACGCTCAGCGTGCCCGGCTTCAACTTCTGGCGGCTAACGGCACTGCCCGAGGGCGGCGTTCTTGCGCTCGACCGCAACGCACCGCAGTTAGGCAAGGTTACCGGCCAGCCGTTGCAGACCGGGCCAGCCGATACTCCCAATCCGGGCATTTTGCGCTCCTGCGATCCAAACCCCAATCCGCCGCGGATCGTAGCTCGCATCGAATTGACGTCGTCCGAGACCTTCGTTGCGCTCGGACCTATGGACATTACCCAGCAGCCACCGCAGTACGCTCTGCTCTCCTGGGCTACAAATGATGCTACCAATCAAATTGCCAATCTTCGCTTGGTGAATGAGACGGCACTTGCCGGCGGCGGATTGCAGGTTGGCTCCGCATGGCAGCTTGGCGGCGTCCGTCTGCCTTATGCAATCGCGGGTCTGGGGAATCAGCAACTCGCGGTCTTCGCGACCAATCTAAACGAAGCCTTGATCTATGATCTCTCGGATGCGGGCGAAACGCTGGTTCCCGCGGGCGAGACTTACATCCTCGCCGCAAACAATGTTGGCCCCTTCGTGCATGGCTTCGATCTGCCTCCGAACTACAGCAATGTTGCCGGCACGTTGCCTCTCATGCTGCCGCTGCTACCGCTCTCGCTCAACAGTCTTGCCGCCAACGGGGCCACCAACCCCTCCGGTCCGGCAGTCATCGACAGTGGCATCGCGCAAGCCGTCTGGCATCGCATCTTCGTTGAGGCCATCGTCCCTCCGCGCTGTGGAGCGTTGCTCTGGCTCACCGCCTCCGACCGCCTCGCCGACCTCGTCGATCCCGCCTCCACCTGGTATCCGCACATTCTCGGCGACGCCGATACTTCTTCAATTTCAGCGGCGATGCTCCCAGGCGCGCCCACGGCGGTCTGGCAATCGATTCCCACCGAAGTTGCCTTCGCCCCGACGCTGCTCGGCGAAGACCCCATCCAAGACCGCCAGGGACTCTTCATGGTCCTGGTGCAGCGGGCAAACAAAGTGGTCCGCAACCTGACGGGACGCTATCTCGGCGTGCGCATCCAGCTTAACGGCGACGGTCGCAACACGCCAGAGATCGCCGGGCTCAGAGCCTACGCCTCGCGCTTCTCCTATGTGCTGAAGTATCTGCCCGCCATCTACCACGAGGCCAAGTTCTCGCCCGCGGCAGATGCTGACGGCTCAAGCACGCGGCACGATTTCTTCGAGCGCTTCGTCGATCTCTTCGAGTCGCAGTTCACACGCATCGAGGACCGCATCGCCAGCGCATATTTGCTGACGCGCTCGGAGAGCACGCCGGACGATTCCCTGCCTTGGCTCGGCAGTTGGATCGGCATCGAGCCCAACAGTTATCCGCCCGATCGCCGCCGCGCGCGAATGCAGGCCACCCCCAGCCTCTACAAATGGCGCGGAACAGCCAAGGGTGTAACACAAGCTTTGGACGTTGCGACCAATGGCGCATGCACCCGGGGTGCGATCATCGTCATCGAAGACTTCCGCTTGCGCCACATTTTCGCAACCATCCTCGGTGCGGATCTATCGATCAAGAACGACCCACTGCTTCCCGGCTACTCTCCCAGCAGCAACTCCATCGTTGGTGACACGCTCTTTCTTGGCGACCCACGCATCCAGGCTGAGTTGCAGGCCCTTTATGCCTCGGACCTTCAAATCGCCGGCAGCGCGCAGGCTGTTCAGGCTTTCTATGACAAGCTGGCAAACCGCATGACGGTCTTCATCCACAATCAGGTCGAGGACGTGAACCTCAAGCTGGTGCGGCGCATCGTTGAGGCTGAGAAGCCCGCGCACGTGCAAGCTTTCGTCCGCGTCGCGACGCAGCCATTCATGATCGGCCTGGCCTCGCTGTTGGGTGTGAATACCTATCTCGCGCCAGAGCCGCCACGCAACCCCATCACCGTCGATGTCAGCGATATTGGCCGCTACGATGTCGTCACGGAAATGCCGACGCTTGACCCGCGGATGGACAACGGCGAGGCCGCAATACAATCCGCCCAGCCGATCGCCAGCATCATTGCTCCGGCTGCCGTGAAGCAGGGGAGCGCAATCACGTTGAACGGCGGGGCCTCAACACCCCCGGCGGGCACAACCATTACCTCATACAAGTGGACGTTGGTGCAGCCATGACAGCGAAAAAGCTTACCAGCAAGGAGAAACAGATGGCCCCGTCAGACAGCAAGAGCGAAAACCGCCCCGAAACCGCGGTGACACCAATCGTCAGCCCGGTCACGCCGATCATCAACCCCATAACCCCAATCGTCGGCCCGATACCGATACCGACACCGATTCCGACGCCGATTCCGATACCCATTCCGACGCCGGTATCAACCTCCACGCCGCTCTCGCCGACCAGCCCAACTGTCACCACCACGGCGCCCACTTCGAGTGTTTCGGTCACCGTTCCCAACACCTCGGGAACCGTTACATTCTCGCTCGTCGTCACGGACAACCTGGGTGTGCAAAGCGCGCCGGCCTTCGCCACTGTAACAATTCAGGGCGCGCCCATTGCGGTGATTGCAGCCACGCCCGCCGTAGTTGCAGAAGGTGGCGCAATCGAACTTGCAGGCGGTAACTCCACGTCCGCAGGCAGCATTGCAAGTTACACGTTTGCACTGGTTCCACCACCGGCAACACCGGTTACCGCGGTGACCTAGGACGATCGATCCCACCCTCAAATCGGAATGAACCGATGGAATGACGAGAGATCACAATGGCAACAACGATGACTATGGCAACACCCACCGATAACCTGAATCCGCCGCCGGCGCCTAGCCGCGTTTATTACTCGCTCGGCCGCATGTTGGGTGTCGACGACTTCCAGGCCGATCAGGACTACCATCGCGGCTGCCTTGCTCGCGCACTGCTGCAACTCTGCGGTACGGGCACTGTGGCTGGGCTGAATGTCAGCATTCCGCAGGTCTGGCAGCCGAATACTGCTTATCCCGCGTCAGCGTTCGTCTATGACTCCAGCCAGAACGTGCAAGTGAACACTGGCGTGGCGGGAGTCAGTGGAAGCGCGCAGCCAACCTTTGCCTCCGCTCCCGGCGGAACCGTCACCGATGGCTCGGGCATTGTGTGGACCAACGAGGGTCCCGTCAACACCAATGGCTGGCGGCCCAATGCACCACTTACCGTGCCCTCAGCGATCGTTGACTCGAACAACAACATTCAGATCCTCAATGGCAGCGCCACTTTCACAGCAGGTCCGCTCCTGCCGGTGTGGAGCACCGCTATCGGTAGCACGACTTTGGACGGCAGTCCCGCCATCCCCGCCTGGACCTGCGTCGGTCCCGCGCAACTGGAGATCGAGGTAACGCCGGGACTGGCCGTTGACCGCGTAGGCCGCATGATCGAGGTGCCGCGTACGGTCTGCATCCGCGTCCAGCCATGGCTCGCCAATCAGGCGCTCGCCGACCTGAATAGTTTCTTGAGCGGCGGCACCGGCAACGTCCTGGTCGACGTCTTCGCTACCTTCGTTCCCTGCACCCAGGGCGTCACTCCCTGCTTTGCCTCGCAGGACGATTACTCAGCCACCGACGCATTTTCGTCCAACCGGATGCTCGACTCCTTTGCCATGCAACTGGTTTTGCGCAACGACTCCAACCCGCAGCTCCCCCAGGATCCGTGGGATGCTACCGGAGCAATTCCAACCGGCGCCATTACTCCCGCGATTACTCAGAACCTGAAGCAATGCATCCTCTCCCTGAATGCCGGACCGTCTTCCACGCCGCCCTTTGCGATGACAGGCCTCGCGCCCGCAGAGATTCCGCCGGGCTTCGATGCAAGCTCGGTCTTCCTTGCACGGATCACGATTCCCGCAACCGCTGGGGCTTCGGGTGAGCCGCCCAACTTCGACTTGAGCAACATCGCCATCGACAATCTCGCGCGCCTTTTCCTCTATCCAGCTTCCCTGGTGGCCCGTTCCATCGGCCTCAGCTCGGGATCGTAACCACAGGAGCCAGCCATGCCCAGCTACACTCAAGGCGATACTCGCATCACTCTCTCGCAAGCCGACGTCATTGCCGGCCAGAATAACGGTTCGCTGGTGATCGACAGCGAGCGCAGCCGGCCTTACTGGTTTGACGGGCGCTTTCTCGCGGCGCGCGATCTACAGCGCGAGCAGGATTACTTCCTGCAGCGCCAGTCCGATCTTGGCCAGGCCGCGGGTTTCAGTGTCATTCACGGCCTGTGGGTGGATACGCCCGCGCCGAACGACAACAGTGCCAGTCCCGACACTGTGATCATTCGCGCCGGGCAAGGCCTGACACCGGCTGGCGAGATGGTGCTTCTGCCCAGCGACATCACCGTGCAGTTGTCTGACCTGCCTGACGAGCAGAATCTGGATGTGCAATTCAATCTGGCTCAGATTCCCAACACGCCACTGCGCAATCGCACCGGCGCCTACGTGCTCGCGCTACGCCCGGTCGAGTTCACGGCGAATCCAATCGTCTCCTACCCCACCAGCATTCAAGGCACGCGCACCACGCACGATGGCAATATCGTTGAAGCCACGGCAATCGCGCTCGTCCCTTATCCCAGTCCAATCAGTTGGACCCGCGCAACTACGCAAGATGCCTCGCAGTTGCGCGCAGCGCTGGCGCGGCAGATTTTTCTGAATGCCAATCCCAGCCAACTCTCTGACGCGCTGCTGCCGTTAGCCATGATCTACCTGCAGCGCGGAGTCATCGCCTGGGTCGATCCCTATCTCGTACGGCGAGACAGCGGGCCACAATACAGTGGCCTCCGCCTAGGCCTTTCCGATCCGTCAACTCAGCAGGCATTCCTGATGCAATACGACTCGCAGTTGCAGGAGACGGTCTCGGCTCGCCTCGCTTCGGGCGCGTCAGCAAACTTTGCGGCGACGGATTTCTTTCAGGCGCTTCCTCCGGCCGGACGTTTTCCGCTCGCCTGTCTCGGAATCAACAGTCAGGGCACCTCGCAGACATTTACCCAGGCATTCTTTCCCCAGCAGCTCGACGTGCGTCTGAGCGTTATTCCAGTCGATGAGATTCCGGCACTGGTTGAGGACAGCATGTCATTGCCGCCCATTGACCTGACGCTTCCGGCCAATGCCTACGCTGACCTCTCAGTCTTCGCGCTGGTTCCGGTTCCGCGCAGCGGCTTCGCGGCGCTCAAGAACAATCTGCCCACGCTCGCTCCCAACCCCACCGTTCCGCAAATTCTCAGCTTCCGCACACCCTCTGAACTCTTGCAACTCTATCGTGGCGCCATCAGCATCGCTTTGCCCACGCAAAACCAGAACTCGGCCTGGCTGAACGCAATTGGAAGCCAAACCTATGGCTTCTATATTCGCTGCCGCAGTTCGCCTGCTTATGTGAGTTTCGCTACCGGAGCAGTTACCTAACTTCAGAGAGGCTCGTATGCCCGCGACACCTATTCTCGATCCTGTATCCGGCGAATCGCTGGTCGGCACCGAACCGCAGCTTCTTCAGCAGGTCGATCCCGGCTGGTGGCGTCAGCGGCTAAATCTTTACACCGGACGAACGCTCAGCGTCTCCGCGCTCAATAGCGAACAGGGCTATCGCGGAGGCCTGCTGGCGACTATGGGCCAATTCGTCACTGCGGGCACCGTCAACGGCCTTGCGCTGTCGATGGATCCGAGCGGCGCCGATCCGCTCTTCACTATCACTCCTGGCTATGGAATCACCGCCAACGGCCAGGACGTGGAATTGAACAGTACTCTGAAGGCTCACTTGAGCACCCTTGCGGTCATCGACGCCGTCACGGGAGTGGAGAAGTACAACTTCCGACAATCGGTCGGCGACCCCACCAACACCACCTATGCAGGCGTTCTGCTCTTGCAGCCTGTCGTCGCGCAGGTCAGTGGACAGATGCTCGATACAGGTACGCCACCGATCGAAGTCAGCGGCAATCTGAACGCCTCCTGCGATCAGGATCCAAGTGAATACGCCTTTGAAGACTGGCAGATCGCTGACGCCGTGCGCCTCGTCTATCTTCCCTGGCCTACCGGCGTTCCGGCTCTGCCGCTACCGGCAAAAGACCCCGTGGCCACGTGGAGAAATCGTCTCGCCTACGCCATCTTTGAGGCTGAATCGCTGCTTGGCCCTGATGACCAACTGCCCTGGGCGATGCTCGGCCTTCCTGTCGCGCTCATAGCTTTCGATCCCGGCGCAACCTGGGCTGCAAACACAGCATTCGCAGCCGGCGAGTTCATCTCCGACCCCAACGGCAACATCCAGCTTGTCAAGACAGCCGGTACCTCGGGCTCTTCGCAGCCAGCATCATGGAACAAAGTCTACGGTGGCACGACAACCGATGGCAGCACTACCTGGGTCAACAATGGCCTCGCCTGGGAACCCCTCTTCGTCGACTGCTCTGCCGTGGTTCGCGCGGGAGGGTTGCCGCGCCGCCGTTACGTGCTGCCGCCACAACCGCTGCCGCTCATGCAGTGGCAGTCGGACACAGATTTCGCCTCCGGAGAATTCATCATCGACAGCAACCAAAATGTGCAAGTGGTTCAGGCCGGCGGCACATCGGGAGGCCCGCCTCCGCAGTGGCCCACCGGCTTCGGCGCTACCATCGCCGATGGAACGGTCGTCTGGATCGACAACGGTCCGGCGAGCTGGCAGCCGAATAAGAGCTTCGCTGCCGGCCAATTCATCTTCGACTCGAACGGCAACATGCAGCACGTTCTCACCGCAGGAGTCTCAGGCAACCTTGAGCCGGTCTGGAATGGCGTCTATCTGCCTACCTCCGACGGAACAGTAACCTGGATTAACAATGGCTCGGGAAATCCGCCCATCATCCAGCCCGCGCTGGCGCAGGCCCGCATCAATCAACTCTCAGAACAGCTGAGCCAGACGATGCTCCAGCATCAGCCCTTCACCACGCTGGCCGACATTTTTCCCACGCTTCCTCCCAGCGGGATCCTGCCCGCCGATGCGATGAACTTCTCCGAACAGAGAGCCCCTTGGCTCCCGCCAAACTGGATTGTCTCGGCAGCGCCGGTTCATCTGGAGGAGCTTGAAACCGTGCTTGAGACCGGCATGACGCTGGATCTGCTCGCGGCCCAGACCTCCGCGCCCGAGGATCCCACGCTCATGGAGCCGGTCGAGGTTCTTGTTCCGCTGCCCGATGCGCTCTACGATCCCGACATTCTGATCCAGGAGACAGTCGCCCCAGTCTTCAATCAGGAAGTAGCCAAGGCCACTGAGGCCCGCAACCTGACGCTGCAAAAGTTGCAGACGGTGCAACAGGAGACCAATACTCTCTTTGCCGCGGCCGGCCCGAATCAGCCATCGAATCCGAATCTGATTGATCTCAACGCCGGTCTCACCCCAGAGGAACTTGCGGGTCGCAATACCCCCCCGCCCTACCTCCCCGCGCCTACTGAAACCTTCGGAACCGTCCTTCAATCCACTTGGTTTGCCTCGGCGGCTTACACCGCCGGCCAATTCGCCATTGACAGCAACGGAACGATTCAGGTGGTGATCACCGCCGGAACATCAGGTGCGGCGAATCCTGCTTGGAACACCGCTATCGCGGGGACTACGACCGACGGAACCGTTATATGGATGAACAACGGTCCGTGGGCTTGGCAGCCCAATACACCATACGTTGTCGGCCAATTTGTCCTGGACCCAGGCGGCTTTATCCAGGCTGTCACAACCGCGGGCGGCTCGGCATCGTCTTCGCCCGCTTGGCTCCAACCTGAGACCGTGGGCACAACTCGCCAGGACGGCGGAGTGATCTGGCAAGCTGGTGGCAAGGCCTTCTGGCAGCCAAACCATGCCTACACCGCGGGTCAATTGATCCTCGACGGCAACAATAACATCGAGATCGTGCAAACCCCGGGCACCTCTGGACCCTCGGAGCCCATCTGGGACCCCAACCCCGGACAGGCCACGCAAGAGCAAACGGGCGGAGTCGTCTGGAAAAACCTTGGCGACGACAATTGGCAGCCGCAGACAAACTTCTCGCCCGGCCAGGCGATCATCGACTCGACGGGCAGCATCCAGACAGCGACGAATAAAGGCGCCACAGCTTCATCGCCGCCAAGCTGGCTTCAACCCGAGGCGTCGGGACAGACAACGCAGGACGGAATCATCTGGCAATCCGGTGGAAAGGCGCTCTGGCAACCCGATTTCCCTTACTCTGCCGGTCAATTGATTCTCGATCCGAACGGCAACGCACAGCTCGTGCAAACCGGCGGCATCTCCGGCGATTCCGTTCCTGCATGGAATCCGAATCTTGGGCAGACGACGCAGGACAGCGGTGTCGTCTGGCAAAACCTCAGCCGCTCTGCATGGCAGCCCAACACAAGTTACTCCACCGGGCAGGCGATCCTCGATTCGAGCGGAAACATTCAGATCGCGACCATCGGCGGCACTTCCGGCGCCGCCCAACCCGCCTGGACCGAAGGTGCGAATGCGACGACGATGGACGCTGCGGTGATCTGGACCAACAAAGGCTCTCTGGCCTGGCAGCCAAGCACAAGTTACTCCCCGGGTCAGATCGTTCTCGACTCAAATAACAATCTCCAGTTCGGCTTCGTCGCCAACTTCGTCGGAGGCCCTAACTCTGCCCCACCGCCGGGAACATCGGGCCCCAATCCTCCCGTATGGAGCACGACGCCCACCGGAACGACGACCGACGGCAACATCACCTGGACCAACCTCGCCTACTATTCGTCCGATCTGCTGCAGCTCAAGACCGTGGCCAGCCAGGCGCCCTACACCATAACCTTCAGCGATTCCACGAACGCCACCTTTACCATCTCTCTGCTGAGCACCGCCGATCTCAACAATCTCTCCACCAATGGCCTGCAAACTCTGATCACCAGTCTCAACGCGAGAATCTCGCAGGCCAATGATCTGCTCGACACGGCATTCCTGACCGTGCAGACCGACATCTATCGTTACCGGCAAAATGTGCTCGGCGCCACGGCCGCGACGGCTCTTGCCACCTCTCCAATCCTCGCGAATATCGCCTCGGGCGAGACTGCATCGGCCACAGCCGAGAATCTGCAAACCTATATCAGCACGCTCCAGCCGCCGCCAAGTTCAAGCACGGGCTACCAGCCTTCGCCGCCCGTATACAAGCCGCCCATTTTCAATCCCGCCCCAGCTCCTGTGGTGCTGACCAACAGGCCGATCCTGATCAACTCCGCGATTCGCGATCTCGCCGCCAAGCCGCGGTCAGTGCGCAGTCGGGCCGTCACAGCGGCCCTGGGCAGCATCAATCAAATCGCCTTCAATCCGGGCATTGGAAGTTCGATCAATCTTAACCCGATCAACCTGGCAGGACAGCAGCAGGCTGCTTCCGGAGCAACTAGCAGTCCATTCAAGATCAGCGAAATAAATATCGCCGCGACCGGAGCGGCACAGAGGTTCATCGGTACCCTGAACACCACGCAAACAGCGGTACAGGCGGGTCCGGCGCAGATCGTCAACCCCGGAGTGAATGCCGTTGCCACTACTGTAGACATCACCAGCGAATCTCCTCTGGCAGGCGCTCAATTGAATCTCCGCACGCTGACCATCGCCCAGCGCTTGCAGCAGTCGCCCTCACAGGAGGCGATGTTCTATTCGATCAGCAATCGGTTGAGCTTTCTCCAGGCGCTTCAAACCATCGAGAACGACCTCAATCTCGTGGCCGACGATCTGCCCATTCTCGTCGATTCGCAGCCGAGCCTCCCGGCTCCGCCACCCACAACGCCGCTGCCCTCACTCCCCACTCCTGTCGCCCTCCGTTCGCCGTTGCCCACCTTTTCCGAGTGGCTCGGGCCAGACAACCCGCATGGACTCGCCTATCCAAATAACCAGGGGGTCATCACGGAGCAGATCCAATCTCCCTACATGATTGCCGACTCCTCTGAAGCCACTCTCTTCTCGGTCGGCGTCCGCGTGGCTGAGCAGCACACCATGCTGCTGCGCGCCCTCGAGGCCCGCGTACAGCAATATTCTGACTTCGTCACGCTCTGCACCAACGCGCTCAATAACATTCAAAGCGACATCCAGCAAGCGCAGGCCTATGCCAACCAGCTTAAGAACAATCTGCTGCAAGACCGGCAGAACGTTGCCTTCACTACTGCACTGCTGAACGACGAAACCCAGCGCGTGCAAAGCGTCAATATGCAACGACAGCAAGTGCTTGCCACTTCCGTTCAGCTGGTCGCCTACACTCGCGCGCGCACTCTCGAAGCCACAGACACAGCACCCAGCCGACAGTTGGTGCCTGCCAACGTCACCAACCCGGTACCTGCGTGTTTGCAGCAGTCGGTTGCGATTCCGCCCGAGATAAGGGAGATCGTCGGACAACTCCGCGAGGCGCCAGTCAACTGGCTACCTTCTGTTTCATCGCAGGTTGCGAATCTTGAGCGTCCGGTTTTGCTCCAGCAACTCGTCTTGAGCGCGCAGGCCCGCGCATCGCAGTTGTTGCAACTTCCATCGCTGCCATCTTCGGCAGCCGGCGAGTCGGGCGTCTACGCTTCCACCATCTCCAACGTCTACAGCGCCAATCAACAGGTTTTCCGAGGCTTTCAGGTGCAGCGAGCCGCCTTCCAGCCGGCCGTGCTTGCCAATCTCAGTTGGAGCAGCCAGGTCACCAGCGTTCAAAGCGTTGCCGCGATCAACGACCTCATCTCCGCCGAATCCGTGCACACCGAGATCAGCAATGCCGTCGCCCGGCTCATCCAGCAGATCTCCAGCGTCGCTACGTGTCTTTACACGCGGATCAGCATCGCTCTGCCCATCGACCGCCTCGCGTGGGCCGAATACCTGAGCGGCGCTGGCCTCTCCGTCCAGTTGCAGAGCCTGGCCGTGTTGCCAAGCTTCAATCAGCTCTCTTACACAGACCGCCAACAGATGCAGATGCTCGTCGACTGGCTCTTTCTGCAGATCGACACAACCAACACTGCCGCTCTAGCTTTCATGAGCGACGTCGTGCGAACGGCGATTCTCGTTGCCAGCGACGTCCCCATCGACAACATCATCTCAGGCAACGTCATCGCGCGCGTTCAACCGTCAGTCGGCGGAGTGGTCTCGCTCAACTTGCCCTCAGAGCGCATCTCCTCAGGCATGTACGTCAATCTTTACTCCGGTGCGAACCTCGCGGCGCGCGCTGTAGTCAGCGATCTCGACAACAGCACGGTAAGCGCAACCGTAACCGACGTAATTTCACCTGGCACGTATCTCGAGACTTCAGATACGGCGCACTTCACGACCCTGACGCCGCAAGCCGTAGCGCTGCGTCCTTTGTTCATGTAGAGCTGAGTGATTCTGAATAAGGAATCGAATCGATGGAATCCACCTTCGAACGCCATACCGGACGGCTTGACCGCCATGTGCGGCGAAGCTTTCTGCGCATAGGTGAAGGTGTCTCGCGCCATCGCATCGCCTATTCGCTCGAAGAAGCGCTACGCCTTGCCGCTCTTCCCGGCGAGCAGGAAGGGCGCGTCTACTGCTTCCGGCGCGTCTCCCTCGCGGGAATCCCTGGCGACGCCAACCGCCGCGTCTGGATGGAGCAGGTCCAGCAGGTGCTGGGCGCGTTGGCTGCTCAGGCGGTCCATGCCGGCGATCCACGCGCGAGTGCGGCAAATGCCGTCTACTTCGATAACATCGAAGAGGCACTGGAGACGCTGTTGCGCAACGCCGTGCGTGCCACTGGCAGCGCTCGATGGGCCAAGTCCGAGTGGTTTGCAAGCTCAATAATCGGCGCGGAGCCGGCAAGCAGCTACTCCCGGCAAATCCCCGCCATCGTCGAGCGTCTCCGTTCGCCCTCAATGGCTCCAGCCGCGGCTGCCTCCATCCTTTTCGCCGCGCTCGGCAACGCCGATCCGGTCCCGCTCCTCGCTGCGATTCCCGACGCCTCTATCCGCGAGTGGGTCCGCGAACTTGATGGACAAAGAAGCCTGTCTGCCTACGCGCCGCCCGTTCAGTTGCCCAGTGACATGAAGACCGCGCTGCAGCGCGCCGCATCCCACTTCGGATGGATGGACCTGGCCACCGTTTGGCTCGCCGCCCAGGCCGTCCTTTCCCTTTCGCCCTCCACGCTGAGCGCAGGCACCGTAGTCAAGCGCGGTCGCGCCACTCTGCGAATTCTGGAAAAGGAGCACCTCCTCGAGCCGCATGATCGGACTGCCGTCAAAATCAGTGAAGCCGCCCCTGCACAGCTAGTCTTCGACGAAGATTACGAGAGCGCCGAACCAGACAAGTCTCTCCTCGGAGTTGAAACAGTTGGCCCAGCGCCGCGAGATGAAGCAAATCTCTCCGTAGTACGCGCCAAGGCCGGCGAAGAGATTGCATTCGACCAAACCCCGGATACGCAAGAGACCTCTGCGCGGGCCGCTCTTCCCGCCAAAAGACTGCCGATCCTGGGAGAGGCGACGCAATCCGCCGGCCTATATTTCCTGCTCAACGTTCTGGCTTCGCTAGGCATCGTTCGCGCACTCGATGCCAGCCCCGCCCTTGCGGAAGCTGGCCTCGCCACTTACATCATGCGGCAGCTCGCGACAGACGCAGGTGTCTCCGGCGACGATCCAATCCTGCTCTGCCTCCAGTCGGCGCAACCGGCATTCACGCTTCCCGAAGAGTTCCTCGCAAATCTGACTCTGCAATCCGAAGCTTGGCCTAAGGGATTCAAAGCCTCGCGCAGCACCAGCTTCGACGGCGCCTATTTCCTGCGCGTATGGACCGTCGCAACAAGACGATGGCTGTGGCGAATGGGAAGACTCAGAGTGAGTGAAGTAGTCAATCGCAGTGGCCGTGTTTGGCTCACGCGCACCGACCTCGACATCACCTTTCCGCTTGCCGCAGCCGATCTTCGCATCCGCCGCATCGGCCTCGATATCGACCCCGGCTGGTTGCCATGGTTCGGCGAATGCGGCCGCGTCGTGCGCTTCCACTACCGCGATCGTGAACCGGAGGAACGCGCATGATCCATCGAGCCGCCAACGCAGTCATCGAAGATCAACTGGACTCCTTCGCCTTCGTTCTCACAGGGCTGGCGCGCGTTGCTAGCTCCTGCGACACATTGGACGAGAGTGTTCAGGAGCGCCTCCGCGCAATCGCCGCCCGCCGCATCGACGGCCGGTTGAGCCTGCGCTCGGCCTTTGAGGATTATCTGCGCGATCCCAAAGAAGCCGATACCGCGCTGGCCGAAGCAGCCCGTCACTTCAGGCTGCACACCGTCGAACTTCTCGCCATTCGCCTCGCCATCGCCGCCGAGCAGGATCTGCTGATCGGCCACTTGCTCTCGCATCTTCAGCAGCCTCTCGCTCTCAGCCGCCCCACGGTAGGCCTTGTCGCTCAGGCCTACGCACCCGACGATCTTCACCAGGCCATGCACATCCTTGGCCAGGGCAATGCCGTTCGCTGCGGCCTGCTGCAACTCTGCGGCGACGATCTTCCGCTGCCCGAGCGCCAAATTCGTACCCCACTCCCCACCGCTCTTGCTTTGCAACGGATGGAGAGCGCTTGGCCCGGCACCGCCCCAATCACCTTTGAACAATATCCTGTTCAGTTAGGTGAAAGCTCACAGGCCCGTGCAGCAGAGTTAGCGCGCCGTCTTCACAGTTCGGAAGGCACAAGCCCCGCGTTAGTCATTCGCTGCGGCGACGCACTTGAGGCTCGCTCGGCGGCCTCGTTGGTCGCCTCGCAATCCGCCGCACAGGCCGTTCTCATCCACACCGATCAGTTGATGGGCATGGCGCCGTGGCTCGTTCTCAACGGACTTATTCCCGTGTTCGCGCAGTGGCTCGTGCCCGGCGAACGCAAGACAGTCCCAGTCATTCCCGGCTTCTTCGGGCCTCTCATCCTGCTCACTGGCCCAGAGGGAGATTTTGAATTCGATGACCGCAGCATCCTCGATTGGCGGCTCGAGATTCCCTCCGCAGCAGAACGCACCGAGCTCTGGACTGCCGCCATCGGCGACAGGGCGCTAGCCAGCCACCTGGCACTCACGCACCGCCACGCGGCCGGGCGCATCGCGACCCTGGCCGCAAAAGCACTGGAGGACTGCGCGGCCCGCGAAGCAAACGGCGCAAGCCCGCTCACATATTCCCACATCCGCGCCGTCTCGCGGCGCGGTGACACGGTGGGGCTCGGGGCGCTCGCCGAATTGATTCCCGATGAAGTCGGCGACGAAGCCCTCGTTGCCAATGCAGCACTGCGCCATGAATTGGAATCGCTCGTTACTCGCTGCCAGTTGCGTGAAGACTTTCCGCATTCGCTCGGTCCCTCGATCCAGGCGCGCTATCGCCCCTCGGTGCGCGCTCTCTTTGTCGGGCCATCGGGTACCGGCAAGACCCTTGCCGTAGCCTGGCTCGCCACCCGATTGGGCCTTCCCTTGTTTCGCGTCGATCTCTCAGCAGTTACTTCAAAGTACATAGGAGAGACCGAGAAGAACCTCAGCCAATTGCTAGCCCGCGCTGAGCAAAATGAAGTTCTGCTGCTCTTCGACGAGGCCGACTCGCTCTTCGGCAAGCGCACTGACATTCACGAAGCGAACGACCGATTTGCAAACGCGCAGACAAACTACCTTCTTCAACGAATGGAAAGCTACGACGGCATCACCATTCTCACCAGCAACGGACGCAGCCGCTTCGACGATGCATTCTCTCGCCGCTTCGACGCCATTCTTTCGTTTCCGCTGCCGGGGCCGGAAGAGCGCCGCGCCTTGTGGCTGGCCCATCTGGGGCCCGAACACAGCGTCAACAACGGCCAATTGAACCTGCTCTCCGCCGTGGCCGAGCTTACCGGAGGACAAATCAGAAACGCCGTGCTGCGCGCGGCAGTTGACGCTGCACAAGACAAAAAGAGCATTCAGTATTGCCACTTGCTGACCGGGGTCGCCAGTGAATTTCGCAAGATGAGCCGGCAACTGCCGAACGAATTGAAACAGGCGCAAGCCGCGGCACAAGCCTCCGGCAACTGAGGGAACCGCATCGCCGATGCCAGCCACTGCCACCGCCGCTCCCAAGCACGCTGCTGCCGCGCCACGCAGCGCGACGGTCAGCCACGCCCCGGCAAAGGCTGCCCCGGCGGCAAAGCAGGAGGCGGTGCGCGCTCCTTCACGCGTAGCTGCGCCCGCGCTCCCCGCCTTTGCCAAGCCCGCCGTAGCCGTATTGCATCCGGCTGCCTCACCAGACGCCGCGTCGAAGCTCGTTCATATGCCGGTGAAGGCGCCCATGCCGGGGCAAATGCATGAACATGCTCCGGCGCATACATCTGTCCCGTTGCATCCTCTATCCCCCGCACACGCGACCGCTAAAGCTCCCGTCTCTGCCACCAAGCCGGCGGTTCTGCCTCTAACAGTTCCCAAGCCCGCCGAGCACGCGCACCATGCGCATAAGCACGTATCCCACAAGCCCCTGTCACCCGTTCCAATCTCGCACAAGCCCGCAGCGCCTGCGCATCCTGCACATGGGTCGATTCCGCCCGTGCATACCGGGCTCCCGCCGGCGGCACAGAAGCCTGTGGCAACGCTACCCGCCGCACTTCTGCCGGCTGCGCCCAAGGCAGCGGCACCCAAGCCCGCTGTACCCGCGCACAAAGGGACTCAAGCCGGAACCAAGCCAAAGCTTGCGCCCCTGGCTCCATCAAAGACCCCAAGCATGGGCTCAGGCCAGCCCCTGGCCCCACACATTAAGGAAGCCATCCAGAACAGCCTCATGGTCGATCTCAGCTCGGTGCGGCTCCATGCCAGCACCGCCGCGGAACGAAAGGCCCAATCGCTATCCGCGCGCGCATTCACCTTCGGCAACGACATCTTCCTCGGCCACGGCGAGCATCCTACCGATCTCACTCTCATCTCGCACGAAGCAGCTCACGTCATCCAGCAACAGCACACCGGGCCCGTCGTACAGGCATGGTCATCCGACCGCAGTGATCGTTATGAGCGTGAGGCTGATCAAGCGGCAGCAGCTGTTGCGAGCGGTCAAAGCTTCTCGGTCCGCGAACGAGTCGACTCTCCCCGCGTGCAGCGCTTCGGCATCAGCGATGCGTTGGATTGGCTCGCCGACAAGGCCTACAACATCCCCGGCTTCCGCATGTTCACCATCGTCCTTGGCGTCAACCCCGTCAACATGGAGCACGTCGAGCGCAGCCCGGCAAACATTATGCGCGCCGTCGTTGAATTCATCCCCGGCGGCAATTTAATCACCCAGGCTCTCGACAAATACGGAGTATTCGACAAGGTCGGCAATTGGGTCTCAGAGCAGATTGACAAGCTCGGCATGGTCGGCAGCGCGATCAAAAAAGCGCTCATGGACTTCCTCGACAGCCTCAGTTGGCGCGACATCTTCCACCTCGGCGACGTCTGGGACCGCGCCAAGCGCATCTTCACCGATCCCATCGATCGCATCATTGACTTCGCTAAAGGCCTGATCGAAGGCATCTGGAAGTTTGTCCGCGATGCCATCCTCAAGCCCATCGCCAAGCTCGCCGAAGGCACCTCCGGCTGGCCGCTGCTTATCGCGGTCATGGGCAAAAACCCCATCACCGGCGAGCCCGTGCCCCAGACCCCCGATGCACTCATCGGCGGATTCATGCACCTTATTCATGAAGACGAAATCTGGGAAAACATCAAAAAGGCCAATGCGGTTGCGCGCGCCTTCGCTTGGTTCAAGGGCGTGCTCTCCGGGCTTTTGGGCTTCGTCTCGCAGATCCCCGATCTCTTCATCAAGGCCCTCAAGTCCCTCGAATGGTCCGACATCCTCGATCTTCCCGGCGGCTTCATGAAGATCGTCGGTGTCTTCGGCAAGTTCCTGGTGAACTTCATCAGTTGGGCTGGCGGCAAGGTCTGGGATTTGTTGCAACTCATCTTCGAGGTCGTCGCGCCGGCGGTGATGCCTTATCTCAAAAAGGTGGGCGCCGCCTTCAAGAACATCCTCAAGCACCCCTTGGTCTTTGTCGGCCACTTGATCGATGCAGCCAAACTGGGACTGAATAACTTCGTCAAGGGTTTCGGCGACCATCTTAAGAAGGCCCTGATTGACTGGCTCACTGGTTCGCTTCCCGGCGTCTATATCCCCAAGGCTTTTACGTTGCCTGAGTTCGGCATGTTCGCGATGAGCGTCCTCGGCATCTCATGGGCGCAGATTCGCGCCAAGATCGTCAAGGCGCTTGGCCCCAACGGCGAGACGATCATGAAGGGCCTCGAGACGGCTTTCGACATTGTCGTCGCACTTATCAAGGGCGGTCCGGCTGCGGCCTGGGAACTGATCAAGGAGAAGCTCACCAATCTCAAGGACATGCTGATCGACGGCATCGTCGGCTTTGTCACCGACACGATCATCAAGAAAGCGATCCCCAAGCTCATCTCGCTCTTCATCCCCGGAGCCGGCTTCATCTCGGCGATCATCTCCATCTACGACTCGATCATGGTCTTCGTGCAGAAACTGGCCAAGATCGCCGCGGCCGTCAAGGCATTCGTCGACTCCATCGTTGCCATCGCCTCCGGCAAGATCGACGACGCAGCCTCAAAGGTGGAGAGCGGACTCGAAGGAATGCTCTCGATAGCCATCAGCTTCCTCGCCGGCTTCCTCGGCCTCGGCAATATCGCCAGCAAGGTCATGGAAGTCATCAAAAAGGTCCAGGCTCTGGTCGACAAGGGCCTCGACACCGCTATCAACTTCCTCATCACCAAAGCCAAATCCCTCTTCGCCAAGCTCTTCGGCAAGAAAGACGAGCGCACAGAAGAGGAGAAGACCAAAGCCAAGCTGGCGGCTATTGGCGAGGCGGAAGCTCTGGTGCCCGAAGATGGATTCGATGAGCAGGCCGTGCGAGGCAAACTGGCCCCGATCAAGAGCAAGTACAAGCTGCTCACTCTCGACATGCAGGTTGACTCCAAGGAAGAAGAGTCCGAAACCGTACACTTCACGGCCTCGGCCAGCGACACAGTTGCCGGCAAGCCAAAGAAGACAAAGATCTCCGGCGACTCTCTCATCAGCCTTTCCCTGACCCGTCCAACTTGGATCAAAACGGAAGAGTTTGATGTGCGCATCGAGATCAAAAAGCGTCACGAGGCGTTGACTGACTTCACAGGCAGGGCTCCCCAGAGTGCTTTCAAGAAGGATGGGACCTTTAAGACGCCAGGAAAATGGGCCCGAAGGCACATACTGTCTTCATACGATATGAAAGCTCACTACGAGAGCGCCCTGATAAAGCCCAATAAGACAATCAAGACCGGCGGAGAGGCGCTCACTGCTCTCGGCTCCGGTCCGGCCGACAAAAAGGGAACATCAATCCAGCCGGCAGCCCAGGCGCTCCTCGCTAAGTTCCACAATGACGTGGTAAACCTGTGGGTTGGTGATACGCGTAAGAACTCCAGTCTTCAGGAAAACGTGGACGCTTCGCCAGAAATGTACGATGCCCCCGGCAAACTCCGTGTCGATGCCTTGGAGACGCATATTCAAGCCATGGCAGACAAATACGGTATCCCCGGAAAGATACCTGTTACCGTTAGCAACAAGGAGAAGTTGCCAATCGACGTGAAATATGAGGTAGTGCCTTGATGAATCCTCCAGTGCTTACTTCTAGCCAGATGCTGGCCCTCCAATCGATGACAGATATGGCCGGGCAGAACGGTTGGCAGGGAGAAACGGTTGTTGTGGAAGGGACTCTTGTGTACCAAGTCCCTCTGCCAGAAGACCCCGACGTCTGCGGCGCTTTTTTTGCGGTCGATGCCGATGAATTCAACATCAGACTTTATCTGACATTGCCGTTTTCGGTTCCGTCTGCGCGAATCGGTGAAGCATCCGAGTTCGTGATACTAAATGGTTACGGGCGTAAGTACGGCTCATTGGAATTTGATTTAGACCAAGGGACTCTAAGGGTCCGAATGGATACCGACGCCTCGGAAGACACCGTCGCCGCAGCTACAGTGCGGCTATTCGATCGAGCCATGGCGCTTGCACGCGAGGTGTCACCAGGATGGCGTCATCTGTGCGGGGAGCCATCTCATCAAGTTGCATAAGGGGAGCGATGTCGGGGCATGAATTACAACTTGACGGCAGATCTGCGAACCTGCAATCAGCGTTGAATTGGATATCCTATTACCTGTACAATTGGCTCCCCTGAACGACAGATCGACCACTTCTCGCACGGGAGGTAAACAATGACAGTAAGTCTTATTGGCTGGGGCCGGTTCTTTGACAAGAACGGCAACAGAATTACCGTACCCGCACCAAGTACTGATCCCGGCAAGCCATGGTTATGGGATCTGCTAGCGTCTGAAGCGCAAAACCTCGCAGCCGTCGGCTTCGACCGCATCCAGCTTCCTCCCGCCAGCAAAGCCCAAGGCGGCTGTGGCGCAGGTTGTGACGGCTATGGCATCTATGATCCGCGCGACCTCGGCACAAAGAGCCAGCAGGGCAGCACTCCTACTCGCTATGGCTCCGCGGACTCGCTGCGGCGGTTAATCGCGGTCGCGCATCGATACGGACTTTCTGTGGACCTGGACATCGTGCTCCATCAACTGATCGGAGGCGAAAACGCCACTTATCGCTACCTCGGCGCAGACGGCAAGACGCTCAACGGCCGCGGCGCAATGCATCCGGGATGCTTTCGCTCTTCGCCCGGTGCGGGCACGCAGCCGGAAGACGATGTGCCGGTGCCTGTGGACGATTTCTCCTTCGGCGATGAGAAGGTCTACCAGCATTCCAATCCCGGCGGCTACACCATCAATGACGCCCTCGACTTTGGCGATTGGACCTTCCGCACAACCGGAGCGGATGGCGGAAGAATCGACGATGTGAAAGGCCTTTGGGCTCAATTCGCTTCTCAGTTCATGAACCACGGCGCAATGGCCAACAAGCCGTTTTACGGCGAATACTTCGACGGCGACCCGGCCAACTTGAATTGGTGGGCCACCAGTTGGCCGATGAATAGCCGCAGCGGCGTTGAAGATTTTGCGATGCACTTCGCTATTGAAAATGCCTGCAACAATCTGAACGCGCCGTCGCTCGACGGAACCGGATACTCGCAATGGAACAGCGGCCTCTCTTACGGCTTCGTTGATAACCCCGACACTGACACCAGTCCCGGCGAACAGGTGATCGGCTCCAAGATGCTCGGCTACGCTTTCCTGCTCACCGTGAACTGCCGCGAGGCGCTAATCTATGGCAAGGATTACTTCGGCGGCGATGTGTGGCCAGGAGCCTATGGTCTGAAGCCGCTGATTGATAACTTGATTTACATCAATCGCACTTTTGCCTACGGCGGACAGGTTACACGCTGGGTCGACGGTTCAGTGATCGTTATCGAGCGCGACGGCAACGGCGGTCCAATCGGCAATAGTCCCGGCTTGCTAACTGCTCTCAACTTCGACACCTATAACATCCGCAAAATCACTTGCGCCACCAGCTTCGGTGCCAACGTGCAACTGCACGACTACACCGGTCGTCACTCGGATATCTGGACGGACTGGCAAGGCAATGCAACCTTCTGGGTTCCGCCCAATGCCTACGGCGGAGGACAGAGTTATCTCTGTTTTTCCCGCGCATCGAGCGACAAACCGATTGTCCAAAGCTCGCGCCGCACCACGCAGGAATTCTTCGGCTCGCCCGACCTCGACATTCCGCCGGCGAGCCCTGGGGAGTTTAAACCCATCGCGCGAATCTATGTAGAGGGCAACACCAGCGTCGTCTTCTCCACACACAACAAGATCGAGGCGGCCTTGCTCGACGGCACGGCGGAGGTTCCGGGCAACAAGCCGGCAAAGACCGGATGGTACAGCATCGGAGTAAAGACCACCGCTGCTGCGCCGGTCGCGTTTGACCTCAGTGTGAACTACTACGCTGGCGCGATGTAACGCGCGTTGCATCGTTCAGCTTCGTATCGCCGTCGTTCCGCGCAGTTCATGCATCTGCTTTGTATCAGGGTACGACCGCACTGCCGGAGAGCGTGCGGTCAGGGGAAACCAGGCCAGCATATTCATAAGCGATACAGATAGGGGCGACGGATCCAATGCCATGCGGCGAAGCGGGCTTCGGCCATCGGCGAAAGGATTTTCAGCGAGTTCAAGGATATGCCGAGCTTGAGCTTAACCCGGAAGATGCTCGAAAAGAACTCGCTCGCCGCGCAAACAGGAAGATTTCAACTGCGGTCGATTCCTATCGAGGAGATTTCACATGCCAGGTTTCTCTGGATTTGACCGCTTTGACTATCCCGGCGATGCCATCATGTCATGGCTGAAGGCCAACACGAATCTGGTGTGGTGCGGATATTATCTCGCACCGGCGCCGAGTCATCCGAACACTTCGTGGATGACCACTCGCGCCAATCTTGCAGGCAATGGATGGGGAATCGCTCCAATATTCGTCGGCCAGCAGGTAACCGGACCCGGTTCCCTCAACCCGTCCGCAGCGAGTGGTATCGCAGACGGCCATGCGGCGGTCGGCCTCATGAAGTCAGAAGGATTCGTTGCCCGATGCTGTGTCTACCTGGATATCGAAAACGGGCCGCCGCTAACCGCGAAGCAGCAGGATTATGTCGCAAACTGGTGCGACACGGTTAGTGCTGCCGCCTTTACGCCTGGTGTTTATTGCAGCCATTTGCTTGCGCTCACGGTTCACACGATTCGGTCCAATTGCCGGGTCTGGGCATACAATGTTCCTACAACGCAGTCTCACCCTGTTCCAGGTCCATATCCGGACCCAGATCCTTCTGGATGCGGCTATCCAGATGCTTTTGCCTGGCAGTTGGGCCAAAACTGCATGATCCGGGCTCCATTGGAGAACCTCCAGACCCTCGAAGTGGACCTCGGCACTGCTTTGGTCGCGGATCCCTCCGCACCCTGAGGCAGCGATCCGAGAAGACCTGAACAGGCCGCCCTATAACCAGTCTGCACAGCTATACCGATCCCTGCCTCGTTTATCATGAGTGCAATGCCCGCCGACGTAAAATCGCTGAATCAAGAAGCTGCACAACTCACTGACCAGGCGCTGGAAGAGTTGCTTCCCAGCGTCGCGACCGTTCCTGCCTCGATTCATGGAGCCATGCGCCACTCTGTCTTTGCCGGCGGCAAGCGCCTGCGGCCGTTGCTCACCTATCAAGCCGCCGCCACCATCGCCGGCGCGCTCCCAAAAGGCATCGAGCGCATGGGCGCGGCCATCGAGATGCTCCACACCTATTCGCTCATCCACGACGACTTGCCCGCCCTCGATAACGACGACCTGCGCCGCGGCCAGCCGACCTGCCATGTCGTCTTCGGCGAAGCCATCGCCATCCTCGCCGGCGACGCCCTGCAAACCCGCGCCTTTGAAGTGCTGGCTGGGCTCGACTTGCCGCCCGCGGCCACCGTGCAGATCATCGGCCTCATCGCCAACGCCATCGGCACCGTCGAGGGCATGATCGGCGGCCAGGTGCTTGACCTCGAAAGTGAACACCTCAAGCCCACGCCGGAGTTGGTGGACGCCATCCACCGCGCCAAAACCGGCGCTCTGATCCGTGTAAGCGTTGTCGCTGGCGGCGTCTACGGCGGAGCCACAGCGGAGGACGTAGCCCGCCTGGACCTCTTCGGCCGCAAGGCCGGCCTCGCCTTTCAGATCGTAGACGATGTGCTGGACATGACCGTGGATTCCGCGCACCTGGGCAAAACCGCAGGCAAGGATCAAGCCACTGAAAAAGCCACTTGGCCGGCCGTCTTCGGCATCGAGCAGAGCCAGCGTGACGCCGCTCGTTTGATCGATGAAGCCTTCGCCGCGCTGGCGCCCTATGGCAGCCGCGCCGATGGATTGAAGGCCGTAGCCCGCTATCTCGTCGAGCGAAAAAACTGAAACTGCATTGCAGCCTACCGATTCAGGACTCGCCGTAGCCGATCGCGCTGCGTGGCAACCTGTCCTACAGTGCCTTCCACATGGTCAAGCAGCCGCTGTAGATCATCGATATAGGCGGGCAGCAGACTCCACCAGGTCTGCACCGTTTTCTGGTCGTCAAGCAGCGCCAGCGTCGCGCCCGACACTGCCGCAACCAGCCCGGCTCGGCGCTGGCCCGTCAGCAACAGCAACCCGCCTGCCACCAAGGCTCCGCCCGCGGCAAGCCCAACCCAATTCGTTTGTTGGGCCTCAGAGGCGCTTGGTTCCGTCTCAAACTCGTTATCAAATTCTTCCTGTGACAGGGAAAGCGGCACAACCACCATATCTTCTCCTTCCGTCCCAGAACGGGGCTGCGGGGACGGTGCATCAAGTATCGCCCCCGATCCGCCGCCTTGGGAAGCGGAACGCTGTTCAAATATAGGATGCGCCCGAAGGCGTTCGAGCACACAAGCTGAGCACAGATATCGTCGCGCTTGATGCGGAGAAGTTGAGTTCATTCGAGATCGAGGCATATCCTGCGGCCTCGTAAATGCGCGTAGCTCGCCAGGGTGATCGCATCAATTGTTCTTGTTGCTGTAGCCGGTTCAAAATCCATCAGCAATGCCTGCGCAACAACGGTCTTCCCGGAGGGAAGAATCGAAAATAGCCCAGGCTGGAGCGTAGCGCAAGCCTGGGAAAGCATCCCGGACACGTTCTTGCGTCCCGGAGGGCCGCATCGAAACACTTCATCGCAGAGCCTCGTTCATGCGATTGTCTGCCGGTCGCCGCTGCACCGCCGCGAGGAATATGAAATCATCGCAACAGGAGCCTTCTGTGCCGCCCAAACCACGCGCGCCCATTCAGGCTCATTCTTGGAATGGATAAAACTGCGATGCCTGAGCAGAAAACCATCGAGCTGGATTACGTTGTAGTGGATGTTTTCACCGATACAGCGCTGAAGGGCAACCCCTTGGCGGTGGTGATGAACACTGCGGACCTCACAACGGAACGGATGCAGGCAATTGCCCGCGAGTTCAATCTCTCTGAAACAACCTTTGTCGAGCGCAGGCCAGCCGCAGTGGAGCAAGCGGAGGGTGTGCGCGTGCGCATCTTCACCGCAAAGGAGGAGCTTCCCTTTGCCGGCCATCCCACGCTGGGCACAGCCAGTGTGCTCAAGCTGTTCGCGCCCGACGTCGTGCGGGATGACACTGTGACGTTAGCACTGAATGTGGGCCCAGTGCCGGTGCGATTTACCGGAGACGCTTTGTTCGGCGAGATGACACAGCGAGACCCGGAGTTTGGCGTGGAGTTGGACCCCCTCGAGGTGGCTCGCCTGACCGGGCTTGCCCCGGAAGACCTGGACCCCAGCCTGCCGCCGCAGATCGTTTCCACGGGAACGCCCTTCGCTATCGTGCCGCTGCGCTCGCACGAAGCCTTGGCGCGGCTCAAGGTGAACCACGACGAGGCCACGCAGTGGCTCCGTGAGCGCGGCGCACGCTGGTTTTACGTGCTGGGGCCAACCGGCGGCCAGGAGCCCGCGTGGCGCGCCCGTATGCAGTTCAATGGGGCCGAGGACCCGGCCACGGGATCGGCCGCTGGCTGCGCCATCGCCTACCTGGTTGCGCGCGGAGCGGTGCCGCCGGGCGTACGCATCGCTCTGCGCCAGGGCGTCGAAATCGCCCGCCCCGGCGATCTGTATCTATCTGCTCACATCCAAAACGGGCCGGCACAAGAGCAATCGCCCCGAGTCCACCATGTCCATGTAGCAGGCAGCACCGTTCTTGTGGCAAAAGGCCGGCTTTTCCTGTGGTGATGCACATCCTTTCAACAGGAATTCATCGTTGCAAGTGACAGACCGTGTTAAGCCTAGCTAATTTCCACTGGTTTCACGGGGATTTTTACATTGGACTTCGCTTACCTTTCTCTCTTCCCAAGCTCCAGATTCCCTCGTACTCTTGCCATTCATTGAAGCAATTTGACCGGCAGCCTCTGCCAGTCTCGACCCCACGTCTTACACACAAACGGATCGCGGATCAAGGTTAGCCTCCCGTGCAGCGATTGCTCCGATCCTGCTTTGCGTGAACACCGCGCCCCTGTGGGCTGCCGGTACTCCGCGCGAAGCAGATCGGACTGCACGATGAACCGGGAAATGCCAGCCTCCTCTGCATTCGCCAGCCTTGGATTGCATTTACCCCAGCCAGCCACAAGAGCGGGCACAGGTGGTGTGTTGCCAAATCGGGGCGGACAAAAAAATTGAACCAAGGAGCGTAATCCCAGATCATGCGGCCAAAGAAAGTGATTCTCTGCGTAAACGACAATGAACAAGAGCTTTCCGTACTCAAGTTCATGCTGGCAACTAACGGATATCGGGTGATTTCGGCGTCGACTGGGCAGGAGGCGATCGGCATCTTTGCCGAAACCCAGGTGGACCTGGTGCTGGCTGACTTTGCAATGCCTCAGATGAATGGAAATCAACTGGTGGACCGGTTGAAGCAGATCGCGCAGCATATTCCCATGATTCTCTTAGGTGATCCGCAGAGGATGGCCGGCGAGATCCACGCCGCCGACGCGCTATTGGCCAAAAAGAGCTGCTCCGCGCAGGAGTTGCTGGAACGCATCAAGATCATGAGCGCCCGCAAACGCGGCCCGCGCAAGGGCAGTGTCCGGCTGGTGCATGTCACCGAGTTTGCCGTGGCTTCATAAACGCGACTGTGAGCCCGGGGGCCAGAAGACGAACATCGCAGCAGCTCCAGAATTTTTCCCAATGATGAACAGATTGCGTTGACTCGATGCAGCGTTGTCGGTCAGCTTGAAGAGTAGGGGCATTACAGTCTGCGAAAAAACCTCCCGGAGCGCAAGAAGTGTCAGGGCACGACTTCACAGGCTGCGGAAAAACTTCCTTCTGGAAGCGCTTTGTGTCAGGGCACGACTTCAGTCGTGCCGCAAGCTTCTGAAAATAAGCGATGGGCTTTAGCCCCTGAGGTAGGCCCTTTCAAACTGACCCTCTGCCCAATGTAGCGGTTTCTATCCGGCCGGGGGGCGTCCGGTGACCGCTATACTTCCACCATGATTCCCATCGGTTCGCATCCGGCGTGGCACCCGGTATTTGAGGCGCTGGCCTACGCGGCTGGGTATGCGGTCTTTCGCCGTCTTCGCGCGCGCCAGGGAGACGTTGTGGCTGAGCCGCAGCGCTGGACGGTCTTGGCCGCGGCTGCCGTCGGGGCGCTGGTCGGCAGCCGTCTGTTGGGACTCGCCGAGCAGTGGCCCACAGTCGAAGCGGCGTGGCGATCCGGACAATTGCTGCGAATGCTTTTGTCGCCGGGCGGCAAGACGATTGTCGGCGGGTTGCTGGGCGGCTGGTTCGGCGTCGAGATCGTGAAGCGCATCAGTGGAATTCATCGCCGCACCGGCGATCTGTTTGCCCTGCCCTTGTGCGTGGGCATTGCGGTGGGCCGCATCGGTTGCCTGCTCGCCGGCCTGGCCGATGACACCTACGGCAAGCCCACCACTCTCCCCTGGGCCGTAGACCTCGGCGACGGCATCGGCCGCCATCCGGTGCAGGTCTACGAAATTCTTTTTCTGATCTTGTTGGGAATCGTCGTGAGTCAAAGAACGAAGCTCCTCGCAGAGGGCGCGCGCTTTCGTATCTTTCTGGGGAGTTATCTGGCGTGGAGGCTCTTCATTGACTTTTTCAAGCCGCAGCCGCTCATCCATGGCCTGAATCTGATTCAATGGAGCTGCCTCGCGGGGATTCTCGTTCTGATGCTGGACTGGGTACGTGGATGGCGGAGGGAGCATGGGGATCTTTGAGGAGAACGGCTTCCGAAGACGCTGCTGATACTCGTCGCTACATTGCTGGTCTCAACTGGATTGTGCGGCCTGCAATGGATGTTTGCCATGGGCCCGTCCGGCGGTGCCTTGGGATGGCTCCTGATCCCTCTGGGTGTCCTTGAGCTTGTCGTGATGCTCTGCTCTGCGGCTGCGATTGCCATATTGTCGATTATGTGGTGCGCGCAGGCTCTCTTTGGGGTAAAGCCTCCGAAAGATGAGGTACAGAGGTTGTTCGACAACGCGGATGAAACGAATCGTGACGACGAGAGATAGACCGGCTCTAAGCAGGAAAGGAAAACATGAACAAGCCGCTGGTTGACCGCATTCCATTTGCGAAGATCTTGATCGGCCTGGTGATCGTTTTCAGTATTTCCTTGGGGATGTGCGGGCTGACTGTTGTGCTGGTCTGGCGAGGCGGGGGTTTGTCACCAGGAATGAATCGGTTGTTGAACCGCATGGCGGCTCTTGACATGCTGGGAATGGTGCTTTCCGTTGTGGGAGTGGTAGTGACTACGATTATTTGGGTGGTGATGAGCGTGGTGAACCGCTCCAACCGCAAGGAGCCCTAGCAGTATCCGCCACACAAACGATCGTTTATGTTTTGATAGGACACGACTTCAAAAGCCTGTCCTGAGCGCTGTCGAAGAGTGCCGTAAGCGGCATGAAACGATCCGGACTTTGCAGGCTGCGGAAAAACTCGATCTGGGGCGCAAGAAGTGTCAGGGCATGACTTTAGTCGTGCCGCAAGCTTCTGAAAATAAACGAAGGGCTTTAGCCCCTGAGGGACGGTCTCCTGCGATTGAATGCCAATATCGAGGAAACCCGCAAAGAATTCAAGGTTGACACATGGCTCAACCGGAGAGGGACATATGAGCAAACCCGCCGCTGACCGCATTCCATTTGCAAAAATCCTCGTAGGGCTGGCCGTGGCTTTCGGTATCGGTCTCGGGCTGTGCGGACTGGATTTCGTTCTTCTCTTGCGCGCAAGCCAAACGCGCACTCCGGGATTCGGTGTGGCTCCAGTCGGCGTCATGTCGCTCGTCGTCCTGTCTCTCTCCGCCATCGGCTTGTTCGTCACAACCATTGTCTGGGTAGTGCTGGCGGTGGTAGACCGCACCAACCACAAAGAGCCCTAGTATCCTGAGTCTGAAATACGCAACACAAAACTGGCTGTCATTCTGAGCGAACGGGGCCCCGAACGTTTTTCAGTTCGGGGGTGGTGAGTCGAAGAATCTGCGGTTGTTCTTCGATGAACTTCAGACTCACCACACTAGCGGCCCCGGCTGATCGACAAGGAAAGCACACAAAGAATTCAAGGTTGACCATTGGCTCAACCGGAGAAGAACACATGAGTAAACCCGCTGGGGGCCGGATCACTTTTGCCAAGATCGTCACCGTGCTGGCCGTGGGCTTCGGGATCGGCCTCGGGCTTTGCGGGCTCGACTACTTGCTGGCCGCAAACGGCATCGGCAAAAGCCATGAAGAATTTGGCGTCGGTCCTCTCGATGCCGTGTCGCTCGTCGTTATGGTCCTTTCCGCAATCGGTTTGGTCTTGACGACCATTCTCTGGGTGGTGTTCGCGGCCGTAGGCAGCTTCAGCCGCAAGGATTCCGAGCCGCCGCGGCTACTCGACAAAAAGGACAACGAGGATTTCAAGGATTAGTATTCCAACAGTTGATCCAGTTGGCCGAAATGCGCCGCGATAATTCGGACCACGAGGACACGCCGAGTTTGGATCTGTGCGGTAGTGGAAGGTCTCAGTGAAGATTCTCGCATGGTGGAAGAGATCGAGCGGCAATGCTAAGGCGGTTATAGTCCTGACCGCTTTGGTTATCTTGCAGCTCAGTCTTTGCGCCGTTTCACCATTTTCTCCGGATTCTGGTTCTGGCTTGGGCCTCTTCCAAGCAATTCTCCTTCTTCTCACACTTGCGTTATTGATTGGCTCTATTGTGGCTTGGATATTTAGCTCCCTGTTTCTGTGATGATCGTGTTACTGCACTGGGATTCCGGAGGTTCCAATGACCGATAAACTTCGCCCCTATCTCTTCTACGACGTCGCCATCTCCATCTGCTCCACCTGCTACCGCCGCGTCGACGCGAAAATCGTCTTCGAGGACGACAAGGTCTGGATGCTCAAGCGCTGTCCGCAGCATGGCCACGCGCGCGTCCTGGTGGCCGACGATGTGGACTACTACCGGCGTTCCCGCGAAGTCTTTATCAAAGTGCCGGAGCAGCCCATGGTCTACAACACACCGGTCAAGTGGGGCTGCCCTTACGATTGCGGCCTCTGCCCCGACCACGAGCAGCACAGTTGCCTTACACTCGTCGAGATTTGCGATGCATGCAATCTGACCTGCCCCATCTGCTACGCCGGCAGCGGCCAGCACCGCACCGAATATCGCACCCTCGATCAGATTGCGGCCATGCTCGACTGCGTCGTACGCAACGAGAAGCAGCCCGACGTCGTGCAGATCTCCGGCGGCGAGCCTACGCTGCATCCCGACTTCTTTCGCGTGCTCGAGATGTGCAAGGAGCGGCCCATCCGCCACCTGATGGTCAACACCAACGGCATTCGCATCGCCCAGGACGAAGAGTTTGCCAAGCGCCTTGCCGGCTTCATGCCGCAGTTCGAGGTATATCTCCAATTCGACTCGCTCCAGCGCGAGCCGCTGATGCAGTTGCGCGGAGCCGACCTGCGCTCGATTCGCGAGAAGGCGCTCGAGCGGCTCAACAAGCATGGCATCTCCACAACGCTCGTTGTGACTGTCGAGCGCGGCGTCAACGACGGCGAGCTCGGCGCGATTGTGGACTTCGCGCTCACCCAGCCGGCTGTCCGCGGAGTGACCTTTCAGCCCGTGCAGCAGGCCGGCCGCGTCCAGGGCTTCGACTCCGCGCAACACCGCCTCACCCTCACCGAGGTGCGCCGCCGCATTCTCGAGCAGACCGATGTTTTCCGCCCCGAAGACCTGATTCCCGTACCCTGCCATCCCGATGCGCTGGCCATGGCCTATGCGCTCAAGCTCGGCTCCAAGACCGTCCCGCTCACCGGGATGGTGCCGCCCGAGGTGCTCATCGACGGCGCCAGAAACACCATCGTCTATGAACAGGAGGCTGGCCTGCGCGATCACCTCTTCAAGCTATTCGCCACCAACCACTCGCCCGCCTCGCAGGCCAGCACCTTGCGTGAGCTATTGTGTTGCCTGCCCAAGGTGCTCATGCCCAAGGACCTGGGCTACAAGAACCTCTTTCGCATTCTGATTGTCCAGTTCATCGATGCCGAGGCCTTCGACGTGCGCAGCGTCAAGAAGAGCTGCATCCACATCGCCCATCCCGATGGCAAGCGTCTGATTCCATTCGACACATTCAATATGTTTTATCGCGGCGAGCTCGAGACAACGCGTTTGGCGGGCTTGCGCCGGGAGGAAGCAGCGCCCGCATTGGTTTAGCCACTCTTCCGGATATAATGACAATTTAAGATTAAAATATCGACATTATATTGTCGAAATATTGACTATTGGAATGGTACATATCTTGCTATTGACAGGCAGAATATTGCCGATATAATGCCTCTAAGGGCTTTAAGAGTTCAAGTGAACAAGTATGGTTCACTTGAACCAAAGGGAGGAGACTGCGATGGGAGCATGTGCATTCCCGGATATTGATCCGAGGATCAGGCACGTCGGCGTGAGCAAACTGCGCGATTTGAATGCAACCAAACTCAGGGAGCAAGAAGACGACACTTTGGTTATCCAGGAAAACGACACTCCTCTCTCGGTACTCTTTTCATACAAGAGATACCAGGAGATGAGGGCTGAAATGAACTCGCTGCTGAGCATGATCGAAATGCTCAGAAACGATACGGAACGGAATGGACTACTTGCAGCATTTGAAGATATTCGCGCTGGACGAGTCCGCACGCTTGCTGATATCGAAGCAGATTTAGAGAAGGAGTAGTGGATGTCCGCAACGGGGAAGGGAGAGAAGGGCGAACGGACGAAGTCAGTTTCTCCCCTTCCCTACACGGTGGAAATGACTGCTACGGCAGAACAGGTATATGTGGATTTATACCGTAAATGTAAGACGGCTGAGAGCTTGGGCCATCCAGAGAGTGCTCACTGCACGACATTTCACATGGTGCAAGAAGCAGTAAAGAAGATCATCCCGCATGATCCAATTGACAAGCGCCACGCACTCCGGGGCCACTTATCGAACATTTTTCGGCTTCGTAAGGGAAGATTGAGGATCGCTTGGATCGCGTCATCCACAATGCGGCGTATCTGCATCCTTTTTATATCGGAAACACTACGGAAAGATGGAGATCCAAATGATCCATATGAGATTTTCCAAGACCAATTGGAATCCGGATTTTTCGATGAGGCTTTACAGCACTTCGGCGTAAAGAGATCCACCGTTAAGCGCAAATAGTCTAGTGGTTCTCCGCCGCTTTCCTGACGATCTGCGCGGCAGTCTGGTTCACGTCCTCGCGCGGCTTTCTCTTCCGTTTATAGTTCCCAGCGGAGATCAACGGCCACGCTTCTTCGTATCCCATTACATGAGCATGTTTGGCTCGCCAATGTGCGTCGATTCCGTCCCAGCCATTGCCTTGGAATTCGTGACCGCACTCCGGACAGACCTTGCTTGCTAGCGTCATGCTCATAGTCTAATGCTGCTGCCAAGCCTATGGAAAAACCAGACTACACCACTACCGAGCAGATCCGCCTTGACGACAGCACTCGCCAATGGGCATACTCGCCACTTGTACCGAGATTGTGGTATTTTTCTCCGGCCAGCGGGAGTTGGCTTTTTTATGGATCTAATTCTCCTCCGTCTTCTTTTTGTGGCCCTGCTTGCCGGGGTCTGTTTTTTCCTTCGTCCATTTGGCTTGACAGAATGGGTGAGTGCGGCCGTCGGCGCTGGCGCGGCCGGCGCGGTCATCGTCTTTGAATTGCGCGTGCGGGCGTTGAGCCTCCGCAGGCTGATCGGCGCGGTCGTTGGCAGCGTACTGGGCATCTTTGGCGCGGCCCTCTTCTGCCTGGTGCTGCGCAGCGCCCCGCTCTCCATGGCCACATCCGCCGTGCTCCAGATCTTTGTTCTTCTGCTCATGACCTATGTGGGGCTGCTCGTCGGGGCCAACAAGGGTGACCTGCTCAACCCGGCGGCGCTCGGCACCATCTTCAGCACCGACAAGCCCACCCGCCGCACCGCCAAGGTGCTCGATACCAGCGTCATCATCGACGGCCGCATCGCCGACATCGCCGAGGCTGGCTTCATCGACGGCATGATGGTTGTTCCGGAGTTCGTTCTGCGCGAGTTGCAGACCGTGGCCGACTCAACCGATGGATCAAAGCGTCAGCGCGGACGCCGCGGCCTCGATATGCTCCAACGGATGCAGTCCAACACAGCCATCCAGGTGCAGATCGTCCCTGACGACTTCCCCTCCATCCACGAGGTGGACCTGAAGCTGCTGGAGCTGGCCAAGAAGTGGGAGGCCAAGGTCGTGACCAACGACTTCAACCTCAATAAGGTGGCTCACTTGCACCATGTGGAGGTCCTGAACATCAACGACCTAGCCAACGCGCTAAAGCCCGTTGTGCTCCCCGGCGAAAAGATGAATGTGCTCATCCTGAAAGAAGGCAAGGAGTACAACCAGGGCGTCGGCTACCTCGACGATGGCACCATGGTGGTCGTGGATCATGCCCGCCGCCTCATCGGCAAGGCCGTGGAGATTTCTGTGACCAGCGTCCTGCAAACCGCCAGCGGAAAGATGATCTTCGGCAAGCTCGAAGAAAACGGCAAGACCGCCGAGCCGGGACGCCCTGGCCCAGTCGAGATGGCGCACTAAGTTCGCCACCGGCTTTGCCGCTCCACAAAGAACAAAACTGGGTGCCCCACCCTCGCGACGTTCTTGTTTTTGTCGCTAGGGTGGGATCTCGAAACTCGTCCACTGTTTTGCCGAAAATAACCCTCCCCCGGCGCACAATAGGAATAGAGAGGGCGAGCATGGAATCCACGCGGCAGCCGGATCGCGAAATCACAAAAGAACGACGGTGTTTTTCTCCCTATCTAATAGCAATATTTGCCTTTAAGACCAAAGATGCGTTTTTTGATGTGCATTTTTCGGCTGTCCAACTGTGCTGCCATTTCTAACCGCCACAAAATAAAAGAGTTCTCTCGCCAACTCGCACAGAAGCACAGAACCTGCGCCGCTGTGCCACAGCAACTTAACCATCCCAAAATCAGCGGTTTAATGACGCACAGTCGCACAGAACGATAAAAACTGTGCTCCTGTGCAACTGTGCCTCTTACACCAGCTCCAGCGCCGCCATTCCTTTGCGGGGTGCCAGATAGCCCGTTGCCCGCCAGGCAATCGCCATCTTCTCGCGCCCGAGGAGTTTGCGGATTTGCCCATGGGCATGTTCGGCCCAGGGGCCTCGATTGTCCAGCCGCACATAAGACTGCCAGTGGCGGAGAGCCGGGCGGCTCTGCCCCTTGCGCTCATAGGCCAGGGCCAGGTTGTAGTGGGCGTCGGCATAGCGCGGCGCAAGCGCAACGGCTTGCCGGTATGCGGCAATGGACTCGTCCGGCCTCTCAAGCTCGTCCAGCACGTTGCCCAGATCGAAGAAGGCCAGCACGTACGCGGGATCGACTTCCGTGGCGCGGCGGTAGAGCTGCTCGGCATGGCCAAATTGGCGCAGGTGAAATTGGATGGTCCCCAGGTTGATGTAAGCCGCCGCGTACTCCGGATCGATTTCCAAAATCTCCTCGTAAAGACCAATGGCGCGCTGCTTTTCGCCCACCTCTTCGGCCTGCACCGCAGCCAGAAATCGATCCTGTATGCCGCGCGGGTCGGCCATGCCGGACTGTAGAGGAAACATCTCGGAGCCTGCCGACGGCCGGTCCATCCGTTCGAGTTGGCCGGTTTGGTCAACACGCTCGAAGTCGAAAAGCAACTGGCGCCGGATCGGGTCCACCATGGCGCCACGGTGCCGGAAAGCCAATCGCGTCCCGGTACGCACCAGGCAGGCCTCAAGCATGGGATTGGCCATGCCCGCCACCGCCTTCATGGCCATGATCGAGTGTCGTATCGAGGCAGCGGAAACCTCCTCTTCGCGCAGGGCGCGCAGAGTCCGCAACTGCCCAAGATCCTGAAAGGTGTAGGTTTGCTGTTGCGCAACGATCCCTGCACGCTCCCACCCCTGTAGCTGGCGGCAACTGATCTGCAAGATCCGCAACACGTCCTGACGGCTATAGCTGGTCACTCTTGAGTACTCCCACAGGTTGTACGGCACGGCCTCGGGGTTGAACTCGAACGCCCGGCTCAGATCCTGGACGTAGCTCTTGAAACAGTTACGAACGAACCGCTCTTGCTGCGATTATGCCAAGAGTATGCGTGGATAAGCAGGCAGCATCTACCCCTGCAACAAAAAAACAGGTGGATAACGGGTGCCTGACTTGGTTCGCGCCAAAAGGCGGGGGTGCGATGGCATCTGTGGAAAACTGAGGGGAAATGCATCAAACCCAACCCAACCCGACTAAAACCGGAAAGGAGACGGCACAAAATTCAGGTTGATGAAAAACCCGCAGTTTTGAAAGGGCACGGATTTATCCGTGCCACAAGTCCCGCAATATCAAGACGGCTTTAGCCGCTGAGGGATGGTTTTTAAACTTTGTCAGCAGTCTGAAATTGTCACTTTCCGATGCAGAACGTCGAAAAGATCAAGTTCAAAATGTCGTCGGAGGTCGTCTGCCCGGTCAGCGAATCCAGCGCCCAAAGCGCCCGGTAGAGGTCCAGCAGGATCATCTCGTGGGGAATCGCGTTCACATTCGCCAGCGCGGCGTCACCCAATGCAGCCAGTGCGGTTGTGATGGACTGGTGATGACGCAGGCTGGTCAACATGCCCGGCTCTGAGGCCGCCCCGCCTGTCGCCAAAGCTAAAATTCGCTCCCGCAGCGCCGAAATCCCCTCGCCCGTGAGCGCCGACGTGCGCAGTGCGGAGACGCCGCCAACCTCCGCAGCCGCCGCGTCTGCCTCCGCCAGATCGCTCTTGTTCACGGCCACCAGCGCGGGCCGCCCTTGAACGGCCTCCAGCAGCCGGTTCTCTTCTTCGTTGAGTGGCTGGGTTGCGTCGAGCACCACCAGCACCAGCGCGGCGTCTGCGAGCGCCTCGCGGCTACGGGCAATGCCCAATTGCTCGGCCTCCTCCAGGCTTTCGCGCAAGCCGGCGGTATCCACCAGCTCCAGCGGAATCCCCTCGAGAGAAATTCGTTCCGTCACCGTGTCGCGGGTCGTCCCCGGCGTCGCCGTCACAATAGCCCTTTCGCGCTCGACAAGCCGATTGAAGAGAGAACTCTTCCCGGCGTTGGGCCGCCCCACAATGGCCAGGGTCAACCCGTCGTGAACAATGCGCCCGCGCGCAAAGGATGCCGCAAGGGCCGCAAGAGCAGGCGTCAGTTCGCCGATCCGCCGCGCAATCTCGACCGCCGGAGCCACGTCGATGTCATCCTCGGCAAAGTCGATACCGGCTTCCAGCAGCGCAATCAGCTCCACAAGCGCGTGCTTCACCGGCTGCACGCGGCGGCTCAGCGCTCCGCCCATCTGGCTGGCGGCCAGGCGCGCCTGGGTCACGGTCCGCGCCTCAATCAGATCCCGCACCGCCTCGGCCTGGGTCAGGTCCATCCGCCCGGAAAGGAACGCGCGCTCCGTGAATTCACCGGCCTCGGCCAGCCGTGCCCCCAGTTCGAGAGCACGGCGCAGCAGCAGCTCCAGCACCACCGGCGATCCGTGCGCCGCAATCTCCACCACATCTTCGGCGGTATACGAGTTCGGAGTCGCATACCAAGTTACCAGCGCCTCGTCGATCCGGACGCTGCCTTCGTTCCCAACGCCGTCTCCTGGCGTATCCAGAACATCCGCCAGCCGCGCCCGCCCGTGCTCCAGCGGCTGGCGTAGGCTCACAAGTTGCGCGGCAATGGACGCAGCCTGGAGCCCACTCAAGCGCACGATTCCGATGCCGCCCCGGCCCGGCGGCGTGGAGATCGCGGCGATGGTGTCCATGTGGGTATCTGGGTTGGCGCCTGAGTCGTTCATAAGCTGCACATAGTGTAGAGGCTGCGCCTGGGAATCCGCTGCGCGCTCGTTAAACCCACACCGCCGCGATCACGTCCTTCCTAACTTAGCCTTCGAGGCTCCGGCGCGGATGCTACACTCCGGCAAAGGGATGATTGAATGAAGGCAAGCGCAATCGAATTTCGTCTGCGGATGGCGATCATGGCAGTCATCATCACACTGGGCTTCTGGGCGCCGTGGATTCCGGCATGGGGCATCCGGACACGCATACCCCTGCTGGAATGGCTG